>Ga0206126_10000055_pt1 | contig 140438 bp, 144 predicted proteins | sample Helgoland_Spring_5_FD_148621 | JGI IMG/M metagenome (GOLD analysis project Ga0206126, IMG submission 148621) | Pelagic subsurface seawater microbial communities from Kabeltonne, Helgoland, North Sea - Helgoland_Spring_Bloom_20160412_1 | ecosystem: Environmental > Aquatic > Marine > Epipelagic...
AGATGACTTAAAATATACTTTACAGGTTCTTTATAGTTCTTCTTCCGAGTGCTATATAGATATAGAATATTTAGCTGATGAGGTTATTAAGAGGCTAATTGATTGTAAGTATAGTATTAGAGAAAAACACCATAACTCTCTTAAACAATTAATTATGTCTACCTTTGAGACATTAAAACGTATTACCCCATTTATGTATGCACCCAGTGATAGAATTCAGTCCATTTACGATAATTATCACAAATATATGCATGGTATAGAATCACCTGTAGTGAGTCCAGTTGTTTCGCCAAAATTAGTAAATCGGTAAAGACACCAGGATTACCCTATTAATAATTAAATTTGATTAAACTTTTTTATGTTTTTTATAAACAGAATTAAATATGTTCTTTACATCTTGGGTCACAAATGCTTATATGTGTCTCTTGTCAGTATTCCCGGAAGAAGTTGTTAGAGGGATGATTAGGACGGTTAAAGAAGTTCATGAAAAACATGTAATAGATGAAGCACGTTTGTGGCACTGTGGTCACACATTATTACCTGTATCCACACTTAACCTATATACTCTAACTATTAGGGAATTCAAAAATAAATGGTTAAAAAGAATTCCAGAACAAAGAAGGGGGAATTTGGTTAATTTCTGTAAAAATGGGACTGATTGGGTAGTTCAAACCTATATGAGAGAGTTAAGTGGTTATCAGGGTTATTATCCTGAATACAGAAATATGTCTAAAGAAGAAAGAGAAAATATAATTGGTATAAATGAATTTTTAAGAGGTTTCTGGGCTACCTGGTCGGCTTGGTCATATGAAATTGATTGGGACGCACCTGAAAGAGGTGAAGACGAAATGCGGACTGAAGTAAGTCGCTGGTACCATAGTATTCATGAAGGACGATACTTTCTGTTCTTCAAAGATAATGATATGTGTAAGGATAATATAAAAGAAAAGTTTGCTAGTTATAATATGAGTATGTATAATTTGCTAAAATATCATCAGATAGGAGAAGATTTATTAACTCTGGATGGAGGAGGAATGGGTGACAAACCTGGTAAAACAGTTGAGCACATTGATGACCTCTTTTCTTAAATAATTGTTTAAATTTGATTTAATTTTTTATGAAGTTTGTAAAATACTAAATATGTCCCTAAGTAATTGGGATGTTAATGCTTACTTATGTCTTTCAGAAAAACTCCCAGAAGATATTGTAAAATATATGAAAGTAGTTAAATTAACTCAAGATGGACATTTACTGAGACTTGAGATTGAAAAGAGGCATAAGCAAATTACCAAGCTATGTCAATCGGGTTTTGATATGGTAGTGAATTGTGATAATACTAATGGTAATAGTAATCCCCGAATACCTAAGAGAAGAAGAAGAAGAAAATACAGACATCTTCATTGATAGTAATTATTTAGGATAGTGAAATAGTATAGTAATAATTTTTATTTTCATAATTGTTTAAATTTGATTTAATTTTTTATGAAGTTTGTAACAAACTAATCATAAAGATTAAACAACAATGTCACATGGTTGGACATACTGGCACAACTTGACAGATTCTGAGAGGTCAATCTATATGGAGTTTTACTCACCTATTGAGAACAATATTAAGGTGATGCCTGAAAATGATGATATAGTTAGAGATCTTATGGTTGTACCCACTGATATACAACTAGACCATGTTTTAAATGATCCAGAAAACACTGTTAACAACCGCTTCACAGATGGACAAAGGAATTCAATCCTTTACTGGATGGAACAACACCCCGATTACATGCAAAGTTACTATGATGATGTGGCATACAATCTGGATGATAATATAGTAGATAATATAGTAAATATAGAACCTTATATTGAACTTGAAGATTCATCTTCAGATGATGAATCAGATGATGAATTAGAAATTACTAGTGATTCATCCGATGAAGAAGGTTATAGTCAAGAAAACTAAAATATAATCATTAATATAATTATCAAAAAATTTGATTTCCAGTTTAAGGTAAATTTAGCGTGTTAAAGGTGGATAATATAGTCCTGGTAGCTCAGTTAGAACGGTTGTGAACAATAAGTGGTCGTGGGTTCAAGTCCCACTCAGGACACGTCGCGGTAGCTCAGTTGGTTAGAGCGCTTGACTTTTAATCAAGTGGTCGGGGGTTCAAGTCCCCCTCGCGACACTTTAGTTCCGTTAGGTCTCAGTTGGTAGAGCCGGGTGGGTTTTGTCCTATCCAGTCGTGGGTTCGAGTCCCACACGGAACATTGCAATACACCCTAGGGTTGACGGGTACTCTCTCGATATTTAAAGAATTAGTTTTCGGACTAATTTACCTTCCCGCACCCACTACGTTATTGCAATTATGCTGGTCTAGCTCAAGTCGTCATTATGACAAACACAGGCTTTTCACCTGTGGACGTGGATAGAGCGCTCGGCTTTTAACCGAGAGGTTCCTGGTTCGAGTCCAGGGGTCGGTAAGAGGATAATGAGACTAGTCATTTCCGATAAGTCCTCTTTAGAGGCATTTTTTTTTGTAAATTTGATAATCTTAATAAATTTATTATTTTAAAAACATACTCTTAAATAATGTTTAAGATATTGTGTCAACTATTTATATCTCTTACAGGGTCTTCTTTACCTGAGGAAATTTATGATGATACACTCTTTTATCTCTTACAGGGTAAAAGAAGTAAGCGTTATACGATCGTGAAAGAACTAAATGAATTTTCACAACAAACACCACATCAACTGGTTGTTACAGGATGGCCTAACAAACTGGCATTTTCTGTAATTGAACAGATACTTACCGGTGATCAATTCACATCAGTCTTTCATACGTCGTTTGAATGTTATCAAAACAATATAATGGGAGATTGTTTGCCATCATTTAGACAAATATATAGCCTAGCAGATATTAATGAATTAATAAAAGTAATCTTATATTTTGACAATGGAAAAAAAATGAACACTTCTAAAAATTTAATAAATATACACGGAAATAATCAGAAGAATAATTACAGTTTGAGAGCAGTAGATATATCAGATAAATCAAAATGTTGTAAATGTCATAAATTTATGCCTCTAAAAATAGGATCAGAATTAACAAATCTTGTGTGTGTAAAATGTAATATGAAAACAAATTGAATTAGTATAAATCCTTTAAATAAAATTTGATTATTTTTATTATGAACTAATTAAAATAAACTTAACTATGTCGTTAGTTACTAACTCTCCTGAATTTAATGCGGAGGTTAATGTACTGGTTAAACGGTTCCCTTCTTTAGAAGAAAGTGTTCTTAGGGAAGAGTTAGAAGAAAACAAAGGTCACTGTGGAAAAACTACAAGACATATTTTCAGAGAATATTCTCATGACCCATTTGTAAAACAATCAAAGAAAGATTTTGAAATCTTGTTCCGAAAACCTAATATTTGGTCATACGGATTGTCAGGTGATATAGATAATCCTGAACGTATTGTAGTAAATATGAACATTAATTATGATAATAAGTGGGGTCGACAGAACCATATGTTGGTTGTAGATGATTTGGATAATACACATGTATTGTATGAATGTGGGTCAGTAATGTATAGTGATGAAGAAGAAGAGACAAAATATCCAAACCTTGACTATTTTAGTGATTTGGTTCTTGATATATCAAATAAAGAAAAACATTGGTGGGGTTCAGATTCTAAAGTAACTTACAGTAGCAATCATCCAGATAGTAATGTTAAGAATCTTGTACCCACGGTTCATGAAATGATAGCTCTCGTAGATGGTTTCAAGTGGCAGATCCTTGGCAAAATACCGTATAAACTGGATGATGGAAGCATGGGTTTATATGAGGGAATTAGTGTTAACGGAAAAACTAAGAAAAGATTACCAGTAGGTTGGTCTGTAGGAGTTTCAGATGAATATTATGGTCTTAAGTGTTACAATAATGGAGAGAAAACACAATGGAAGCACCCTCTTGAATAAATTAGGAATATAAATTAAGTATAAACTAAGTATAAATTAAGTATAAATTTGATTAAATTTTTTATGAATTAACTAAAATAAAACTATGTATCTTACACGATTCAATTCGTGGGACGCAAATGTTATCCTTTGCCTCTCTACTATTTTACCTGAAGCACTCGTTATTACAATGATGAAGACCATCAAAAGTGTTCATGAAAAGTATTGTTTGGAACAAGCAGTTAAATTTTACTGTGATAGAGGAACACCAACTGGAGTAAACATGATTTATTTCAGTAGAGGATCTTACTCACCTCTCTGTAATCTGTTGAATATACCAACACAGTTTCACATTAATATCAATGAACTTAACAGCGAATTAATTTACAGATGGAATCTTTCAGGACCAGAAGATAGATATGATTTCTTTGAATGGGCCTATGAAACAGGTGAATACTACATGTGGACAGCATATACTTTAACATGGACTAAAGGATTTCATAGTGGTAGATACTTCTTAATGGACATGAGAAGGCGTTTGACTGCAGATGATATTAGAGATTACCCTAAAGAAGAAAGTGAATTTATAGTAAAGCAGAATCATATTGATGATTTATTCTCATAAATTGTAAATTTGATTAAATTTTTTATGATACATTAATAAAAGAAATAAAAACATGTTCACTTGGACAGAACAAGTTGCTTTAATCATCCTTGAGAAGTTGAATGATCCTGAATTAGTCATTTACTTTATGAATATCCTCAAACCTATGAGGTTATCCAACCTTTCTGAAGAAGCTAGAGAATTTCATGAATCCTTGAGGTTGTCACCCGAAGACCGGTGGTCAAGGACAAGTAAATTGAAGATTCTAGGACAATATCATTTAATGAGTCCGTGTGTCCCTGTAACATTTCCTTTACCTTACGATGGAAAAATGTGGAGAAACCATAAGAGAGTATCAAAGATGGTAACGTTCATGAGAAATGGATACATTAGAAAAGTGGAAGATCAAACAAGTGAAAACGCTCCAGTGAAAACTAAAGTAGAATTAGTCAATCTATTATATGGTGAAGAACTGGAGTCTAATGTGTTCAGATCAATGTTCTCAATCACCGATGCGGATGAAGCTTTGAAAGACTTTATATCAATAGATGAAGGTGATTCTAATATATTATCTCTAGATGAATTAAATCCTTCATGGGAAGAACAACCATATCTTACAGCAAGGGAACATTATAATGATGGTCACCACAAACCATTCAAGTATATGAGTATTGTTAATTGAGTATCGTTAATTCATTTATTGAATTAGTAGTAAATTTGATTAAATTTTTTATGATAAAGTTAAAACGAATAAAGACTAATATGAACGGTTTCTATAGCTGTTGCGAACTCATTATGGTAATTGTTAGTCTCATACTGACATTGGCGGTGCTACTTTCTACAAGAGATGTAGATGAAAATGGTATGGACTCATATGATAGAATGTGGGGAATAGCAGGAGAAAGGTATTCAAGGGATGGATGGGGTATAATACATAAAGATGGTGAATATGATTTCTGGGCTAACCTTGTGGATCATAATCCATATTTCAATCACTAAATATTCCTTAAACTAAAAATTTGATATTATATAAATTTTTTATGTTAATGAATAAAAAAAGAACACTTCTTTAAAATGAGTTGTGTAATGGAAATTGTTGAGTGGATGGATCATTGTTATAAAGAAGAGATAGAATCTATAGATCCAGAATCAGTATATGTAAAACAACGTCAAATATCGGTTCAACTTTCAACTACAGTAAAAGAAAACAAAAAGAGAAAACGTGGCTTGAATAGTGATAGTATTGAAGGCGGGTATAAAAGGATTATTTGTGGAACTAAAATGTTAGTTGAAAGGGCGCCACATTATAAAGATCCATCTTGGAATCCACCGCGTGCAAAAGAATTGCGAGTATCGTATGATGGTAAATACTGGTTTTATACAAACTCAGAATACATCGAATTAAGAGGATTATATGTTGAATATAGGGGAACAAGTGATGAATGGAATATATTCATTAAAAATGGTGAATTTGTAAAAAATGATAAAATCGAATATGCTTTCGTAGATGCTATTGATACCAGACAGACGCATTAGAATCTTCAAATAAAGCATTAGGACATTTAGGTGGATTATCACAAACAAGTTTATCCTGTTTATCTATTACTCGTAATATATTTAATACATTTTCTTGTGCTTTTAATTTTTTTACAACTCTCTTTATCATATAATGACCTGTTACTTGAAATATAAATCTACCTTTCCATTTTTTATAAATATCTTTATTCACATTTTTATTATAACTTTTTTTACATTCTTCAATAATTTCAATAAATATTTCTTCCTTTAAACTACTTGCTCCCATAATAGCATTATATGGTAATTTCTTTTTATCATCAGCCCAATGGACAAAGAAATAAGGATATTTATTATAGGTTGTTTTTAGTTTAGAGAATTTACCTGGTATCGGATGAATATCACAATCTATGTATATACCACCATGTTCGTGTAAAATACAATATCTAATAAAATCAGCCGCTAAAATAGGATTGAAATGTGGATTATTATCAGTTGCTTTTTTCTTAAGGTTTGTCCAAAGACTTATATATTTTTTGAATTTTTTATTCATTAAATCATTACAAGACTTTGATTTAAGTTTAACATCTTTACCATTGATACTAATAATAGTATCATCTCCTCTTAGATTCCACATCTGATGATTAATTTTATGCTTTTTACAATAATTCCTTGTTTTAATAACATTGTCATTAAAAATCTTGATACCTTTTAATGGAACACCATCGTCAAATATTCCATAAATTTGATGAATAGTTATTTTAGATTTAGAAGTGTTCTTTTTTTTAACTGTTTTGTTTTTATTAGCCATATAATATATAAATTATTTAAAATATACAAAGTATGTAATATTTGTAAATTTAATTTGTAATAATCTATAATATGGAGACAGATAAATCATTAAAACTAATCAAACCACAAAAAGTTGTTAAAATATCATTTAATAAATTATTATTTATAGACCAAGAATTATATGATAATATAGATGCATTACCAAATATCTTAAAGTATAGAATTTATATAATGAAGGTAAGAGAATTTTGGAAGAATTATGTTCCTCTAACAGCTCAAATACCTTTATGGTATCCAAGATATTCAAAACAAACAAATTTACTATTAGATTGTCAACTTAAAAATATTCATTTTTCTCATTTACCATGTAATACTCTTGAATCTAATAAAAAATACATATGTGGATGTCAGTGTCCTTATTGTTCTGAATTTGACGAAGATTTTAAAATGATAACATGTATAAATAATACAGTATTAAATATAAAAGATATACCCTGTACTGAGTCAAAATGGAATAATGATGGAGTATTTAATCCATTATATGATTTAGCAAATTATAAAAGATTAATTGATTATGAACCTCTTTATTTTAGTAGTATTTGGTCACAACTTTAATTTTAAAAATGTTTTTTAAATAAAACAATAACTGTAGAATAGATAGGTAACAGAGCAACTAATATTATCCAATGTCCTCTATAAATATTATTATATGATTCACCTGTTTTCTTTTCTACTTTAAAACTATCTGAAATAACAATAGTTTTAGGATCTATAACTAATCTTACAATAGCTACATGAATTAAAAATATTATTAGTAGCATTATGAATCCACACATTAAGCCATAGAAATATGGTTTGTATTTAGATTCATTTACATCTATTAAATTTGGTAACAGTAATGTGAATAGTAAGCCAAATATTTGTATAGGATTTGAGAAAAATGATTTAATAATTGATTGTGGGGAGTTTATGCCATAGGGATAGGATACTAAATCTATTAAACTTAGGCTATTATTTTGGCCAAATATAAATGTTTTAGAACCTTTATAAAAATAATAAAGACATCCTATTAATACGATATATGTTACGACAAAATATAATACTGGATCGCTATATATTTTAGATTCCGGTATAATATTACTTAAAGAAGACATTTTATAAGAAGGATAGAAAAAAATAAAAACCGCCAATGAGAATTGAACTCACGACCCCGCATTACAAGTGTGTTAATACCGACTGAGCTATAGCGGCCGGGCGCCTCCGGGAATCGAACCCGGGACCTCTACCACCCAAAGGTAGAATCATACCACTAGACCAAGACGCCTTTAACGCTTTCTCGACAGCCGGACTCGAACCAGCGACCTAAGGAACTACAGTCCTCCGCTCTACCAACTGAGCTATATCGAGTTTAAAGGGTTAAAACGGTGTCGGCAGGGTTCGAACCTGCGCGGGCAAAGCCCCGTCTTCAAGTCTATCTCCTTAACCACTCGGACACGACACCAAATAAAGGTTCCACCGGGATTTGAACCCAGGACTACAGATTCAAAGTCTGCCGTGATAACCGAGCTTCACTATGGAACCATATGATCATTTATAAAGACCATTGCACACAGTGGGGTTCGAACCCACGCGGACTTACGCCCACCAGAACTTGAGTCTGGCGCCTTAGACCACTCGGCCATGCGTGCTTTAAATAAACCCCCATAGGATTTGAACCTACAACCTTTCTTACATATAAGAATGCTCTTCCAAATTGAGCCAAGAGGAAAATACTAGAGGGGGGATTTGAACCCCCGAAGCGTGACGCAAGCGATCTTAAGTCGCTCCCCTTTGACCAGACTCGGGTACCCTAGTAAAATTATAACGATAAGATACTTTTCCTTACCGGATTACTTGAGGTAATCAATCTTACTCCTCCAGCTGGGCTCGAACCAGCGACCTATCGGTTAACAGCCGAGCGCTCTGCCAACTGAGCTATAGAGGAATAATGTCATTTATAGACCGACTTGTCTGATGTCCACCGTGGGGCTCGAACCCACGACCACAAGATTAAAAGTCTTGCGCTCTACCAACTGAGCTAGACGGACTAAATAGTAATTTAGAGACTTACAAGTCTGATGTCCACCGTGGGGCTCGAACCCACGACCACAAGATTAAAAGTCTTGCGCTCTACCAACTGAGCTAGACGGACTAAGGAGTTATATAACTCCAGATGTTCCATGCGGGGCTCGAACCCGCGACCTTGAGCTCATAAGACTCATACTCTAACCAACTGAGCTAATGGAACATATGTGCTAGAGGTGGGATTTGAACCCACGAAGCGTATAGCAAACGATCTTAAGTCGTTCCCCTTTGACCAGACTCGGGAACCCTAGCAAATTACTCCAAACGGGACTCGAACCCGCAACCTTCAGATTAGAAGTCTGACGCGCTATCCAATTGCGCCATTGGAGCTAATGGTGTTCCTAGACACCCTCTACACTATACTAAAGTGGTTAAACTTTAAGTATATACAAATATAAGTATTTAATAGATGTTCCTAGACACCCTCTACACTATACTAAAGTGGTTAAACTTTAAGTATATTATAATTCAATAATCATCAGAATAATATGATTCATCTGATTCTTTATTATCAACATAACATTGATTAGCATAATGTCCTGTATTACCACATTTAAAACATATTACTTCTTTTTTAGATGATTTCATATTATTAGTTTTATTTAATGTTTTTGAATTAGTATAATAACCACCACGAACTTTATCATAACCATATTTATTTATATATTCTTCAGTACACCCCTGCTCAACCTCATCTGAAAAGAATCCATGTACTTCATCTATTGTTTTACCATCAATTGGTTTAAACTTTTTTGTCACCTTTGATCCATTCCCAGAAAAATGTTGATCCATTCTACGGTCAAAATTAGTTGTTTTACCAACATATTTTTTACCATCTTCTAAATTTAATTTATAGATTGTTGTCGGAGCATTTATGTCATTTGATTCAGAATATTTTGTTTTAAACATAGGTGCTCCAGTCAAAGCATAGGCTTCTGGGTTTCTTATTTTTTCACCACTTTGTGTGTAGTATGTAGGCATTATTCATTTATTTATTACAAGTAAAGGTATATCAAATTTAAGTATTTTGCTCATGTAGGTATCCATCTATATGTATTATCAAGAACTCCAACATAATTAATAAATGAGGATAATGAATTAAATATCTTCTCAAACCTTCAATATCAATGAAATCATAAATAGATTCTTCTTTAACTTCAGGATGATTATCATCCATTAAATTGTCATTTATTTTATTTATTTTATTTAGAATATAATATTACATATAAATTAATTTGTGAATAAAAACGTATTATAATACTCTTTTTAATATTATGAATAATTTGTCTCATTCAAACGAAATTACTTAAAAATTTGATTTGCTTAATTATCAAGAAACCATACAAAACAAACAAAGAGAGAAGAAACAGAAAACAACAGAACCTAAAAACTTTAAAGACTTTAAAAGAACACAAAAAGTTAACAGAAAGAAGTTTAGGAAAGATGCAGATTTTCGTAAAGACTCTCACCGGGAAGACCATCACTCTTGAAGTGGAGGGTTCCGACTCCATTGAGAATGTGAAGGCCAAGATTCAGGACAAGGAAGGAATTCCTCCGGATCAACAGCGTCTCATCTTCGCAGGGAAGCAACTGGAGGATGGACGAACTCTTGCTGACTACAACATTCAGAAGGAGTCTACTCTCCATCTGGTTCTCCGTCTTCGTGGGGGATCTGAACAAGAAGTTTCTGAAGAAGTTTCAGAAGAATCAACAACAGAAGGAACTATGGTTCCTGTAGTCCTTGAGAAGCTGAACAAGGATCAAGTTTCAGCATTCGTTGGCAAGGGTGGTATGAATGTGAAGCGTGTTTCATCTTTTGCTATAAAGAACTGGTGTAAGGATAATTTGGAAGATGGTTCTGAAGACAAGCCACCATCTGTAAAGCTTCATATCAATACTCATGGTGAATCAGTTGTGGGTGAGATCACTTCAACTGATGAAACTATGGTAGAGAGTGTAAAGACATCTCTTCTTCAGTGGGAAACAATCTTCATGACTCCACGCGATGAGAAGGTTAAGAAGCCAAAGAAGTCTAATTCTAAGAAGGTGACAAATAAGCCTGTGAAGACTGACCGATTCACTCAGTCTTTCCGCCTCTCAGCGGAGGAACACAAGATTGGTCTTCTCATTGGTAGGGGTGGTTCTAATCTCAGGCGTGTAAAGGATAGTATCACTGAACTTGATTCAGACAAGGTTGGTGCTAGCAAGACTCGTATTAGTCTCAAGCATTCTGGAGAGATCAAGGGTAAAGTGAGGTTTGAAGATTTCCCAGGGACAGACAAGAAGGCAGATTCATTCATCTACTTCTTTGTGACGGTCTCTACTAGCAATAGTTTTGAAACGATGAAGAACGCGCGAGATGCTCTTGGATCTCTAGTAGGTTACTTCTTCCCTGACATGGTTGAAGATGAAGGTGAAGAGGATGAAACTTTTGAAGAAGTTGATGACAATGGGGGTTGGTAAGTTTAGTTAGATATTAGTTAGAGAAATTATATTAAATTTTTTATTTTGTTTTTTATTTTGTTTTTTATTTTTTGTTTTTTTATTTTTTGTTTTAGTAAGCAGCTAAATCTCCTACATTAAAATAATCACCAACATTCACTATGTAAACACCATCTGATAACATTCCTCCTTGGGTATCAAAGGTATCATTACAGTATTGTCCCTTGCTACCACAAGTACACTGTGTTATACCTTGATTATCGATACCATTATAAACTCCATTAGGGAAACATGGATCACCTTCATTAAATTCTTTAGATTTGTAATATTTTTTTTCATTGAATTTACAATTTTGGCAAACTTGAACACATTTTTGTTTTAAAGGACAGAAAAAATATCCATCAGGACATACACCAGGTTCAACGTAACTTTCTCCCAAATTTGTGAATCCTTCTTTTAAATCTGTTTTAACAGCGTTTTGAACAACTTTAACATTATCTAGCATTTGCGAATGCGGTAAAACACCTTGTATATTAGCTCCGTCGGGTCTTTCTAGATTCCTTGCCAAAATAGCATTATCTAAAATACGTTTTTGTTCACATTCCCATTGAAAATTCGTTTTTCCATCATTGCATGGTTTCATCATTTTATTAACAGATTCAGCTTCGGGATTAATATAAGAACAAGTATAATCAATATTCATGTATATTAGTATAGATAATAAAATATTTTTAATTTATATAATATGAAAAAGAAAACTAAAAGCAAATCTTCAAATAAATATCTACGTTTGTTCAACAAATACAGTAAAACAGAATACAGTAAAACAGAATACTTAACTGAAAAACAAATTAAAAAACTTATGAAAACAGAATTTAAATTAGTATATAATAAAAATATTATGAATTCATTTATGGCAATCTGGTCATCTAATATAGATGGAAAACAAGTTATCACAAAATCTACGTTTGTTAAACTGTTCAAAGGTCCAGATGGATTTTTTAGAGATATTACTTTATAAATTTTTCTATATATTTTAATTGTTCATTTAATCCTGTTTTTAAGCCATGACTACTATTTTGTTTTAAAAATTCAATATTGTATCCTCTATTAGCTAAATTATGATAACTTTACTTATCCAGTATACTTAAATAAAAATTTGATTTAAAAGACATCATATTTTTGACACTAACGATGGATCAAATTGGAAAACCAATTGAAATCAATAGAAAATTCATTAAATTTATTGAAGAAGATATTGAACCTGAATACAATAGAGTATTTGAAATGTTGTTACAAAAGTTAAAAGATGAATTAGATCAAAAATATACTTTTGAAGAAAAAATACTTAAAAAAGAAGATTATAATAAATATAAAAATGGTAGCGATAGGGATTGATTTAGGAACAACTTATTCTTGTGTTGGAGTATGGAGAGAAAACCGTTGTGAAATTATCGCAAACGATCAAGGGAATAGGACAACGCCTTCTTATGTAGGATTTACTGATACAGAGCGTCTTGTAGGGGATGGTGCTAAGAATCAAGCAGCAATGAATCCTAGTAATACTGTTTATGATGCGAAACGTTTAATTGGACGTGATTTTAACGATAAGGTTATTCAATCTGAAATGAAAAATTTATCCTATTCCGTAGTAGAAAAAAATACAAAACCTCATATTTCTGTTAATTATAAGAATGAAAACAAGGTTTTTTCACCTGAAGAAATTTCAGCGATGGTCCTAGGATACATGAAGCAAATAGCTGATTCGTATTTAGGTGAAGAAGTAGTGGATGTAGTTATTACTGTTCCAGCATATTTTAATGATGGACAGAGACAAGCAACAAAAGATGCTGGTGTTATCGCAGGGTTAAATGTGCTACGTATTATCAATGAACCTACCGCAGCGGCAATTGCCTATGGTTTAGATAATAATTCAGAAGAACAAAATGTTCTTATTTTTGATTTAGGTGGTGGGACTTTCGATGTGTCTCTTCTAAATATTGATGAAGGTATCTTTGAAGTTCGTGCTACAGCCGGTGATACACATTTAGGAGGTGAAGATTTTGATAATCTACTAATGCAACACTTCATGGTAGAGTTCAAACGTAAGCATAAGATGGATATCAGTGAAAATAAGCGTTCTATGAGGCGTTTAAAGACAGCATGTGAAAAAGCAAAGAGGACACTATCTAGTTCTTCTACTGCTAATGTAGAAATTGATTCACTATTTGATGGTATTGATTTTTTTACATCAATTACAAGAGCAAAGTTTGAATCACTATGTATGCCCTTATTTCAGAAGTGTATTCAGCCTGTATCTAAGGTTTTACAAGATGCGGGTTGCTCTAAGTCAGAAGTCCATGAAATTGTTTTAGTGGGTGGATCTACGAGGATTCCTAAGATTCAGCAATTAATTTCAGATTTCTTTGGAGGAAAGGAACTAAATAAGGGTGTTAATCCAGATGAAGCGGTGGCATATGGTGCTGCTGTCCAAGCAAATATATTAGGTGGTGATCAAAAAGAAGGTGATAAAACAAATGATCTACTTCTCTTAGATGTAGCACCTTTATCCCTTGGTTTAGAAACTGCTGGTGGTGTTATGACTAAGATAATTGAACGCCAAACAACTATCCCTACAAAGAAATCACAAACATTTTCTACATATGAAGATAATCAACCAGGTGTTAATATTCAAGTATTTGAAGGTGAACGTGCTTTGACGAAAGATTGTAATGAACTAGGAAACTTTATGCTTGAAGGTATCAAACCAGCACCAAGAGGTGTTCCTCAAATTGAAGTATCATTTGATTTAGACGCAAATGGTATCCTTAATATTGAGGCTTGTGAAAAGAGTTCGGGTAAGAAAGAAAGTATTACGATTACAAATGATAAGGGGCGATTAACTCAAGAAGATATCGATAGAATGGTTAAAGAAGCCGAAGATTTTGCTAAAGAAGATTTAGAAGTAAAAGAAAGAATTGAATCTAAGAATGAACTGGAAGCAATAGTTTACCATACGCGTTCAACATTAGATAACGAAGAAATGAAGTCTAAGTTATCTGAAGAAGATGTTATAACTGTAGAAACCGCTATTAACGGTGTTGATAATTGGTTATTAGAAGGCGAACACAGTAAAACAGAATATGATAATAAGAAGAATGAATTAAATGGTGTGATACAACCAATTATGACAAAAGCGTATCAACAAGGGACGGAAGGCATGGATCAACATGAAGCAGTTCCTCCTAGCGAAACAGAATCTATACCTACAATAGATGAGGTAGATTAATGAATTTAATATATATATCTAATAATATAAATGTACGTGCAAATGAAAACAAGACCTATCCCTAAACCTGTTAAAAGAACACCTAATCTACAACATAAAATAAAAGATGTCTTATTAGATTGTTTTGAACATAATGCTTTCTCTACCTTTCCTTACATAGTTGATGGTTTCACCTCTAAGCAGGCAATCAATAAAACTAATAGCGGTAATTGTATTTCATTATCAATGTTTATTAAAGAACAATTAATGAAAAGATATGGTGTAAGTAGTCATTTAGTTCCCGCTACAGTACCATCATATATTTATAAAGAAGGATATTTAGATGTTTGTCACGTATCATTAGTTATACCAGCTAACGCTTCATCGTATTATTTAATTGATCCAGCTTTCTACTTTCTAGAACCAGTTTTGATACATATGAAACAACCTTCACAACCTGTTAGAAGTATGAATATATATGATAATAAAGTTGATATAGTTCATCCTAAACTGAAATCATATGATACCAGGAAAATACTAAATGATTATCAAAGTTTTCCAAAAGATACAAAGTTCTGTCAATGTCATTATAATGATAAAAGTGATGATACATGGAATTACTATTTGAGAGAAATAGTCAATCCCGATCAAGCCATCAGTAAATTTTTTATTACTATTCGTAATGAACCTTTTTTTGTTTCTACGAAGCTAGATGAAGAAAATAAATGTATGAAAGATTTAATCATAAGGACACATAGAGGTGAAGATGTTTCTATTAAATTAAATGATGAAACGGTATATGATGGACCTGTATACAGCATACCAGGTGATAAAAAACAAATGGTTGAAGAATTATTACATTCAAGGGGTTTTGATCCAGAACTATTAACTTTTTAAATTTATGTTTTTTTTAATTTTATTTACTATATTATAATGTTAAATTGTAATACATGTGTAATTGGTATCACTATGTTATTTTCGAGCATATATCTCACTATTTTAAAACAAGATAAAAGTATTTTCACAGATTTTGTTAAGTTATTAGATAGCGAACAGAAAGTAAAATATTACAAAATTGTTAAAGAAAGAGTAACTGCCTACGTTTTAGGGATGGTCATAGGTGTTATTTTAGCATTGTACTACTATAGTCAGAATCCCAAAGAAAAATATATCTTATGTACATTCTTAGCAATAATCTATCTAACTAAATTGGGTGTGTATTATTTTTATCCTAAATCACCACTATTCTTGTATTCTCTTAAGAATACTCAACAAACCGACGCATGGGCTAAAATATACGAAGAAATGAAAAGTAGATATAAGATATCTCTTTTAATAGGGTTTGTAGGTTATTTATTACTGTTCCATGGTTTAAATTAAAAAGTTCTTAAATTAAAAAGTTCTTAAATTAAATATTCCTTAAATTATTTAGAGAAATTAAAATAAATTACTAATATAATATGGAATCTAATGATACAGAGAACGATGGTTTAGAACAGGAACAAGAACAAGAACCACATATTTTACCTATACCCATAAGTTTATCACAATTGATGGGTTCATTGATGGTTAACCGTATTCAAACCCACAACCATGGTTATGAACCTAATGCCAACGATGAAAATGTTTTACCCAACGATGAAAATGTTTTACCCAACGATGAAAATGTTTTACCCAACGATGAAAATGTTTTACCCTATGAACATATACATCAACCAAATTTATTTATGAATATCTTTACCCAAACTCATATACATAACCCTGGACCAGCACAAACATATGAAGAAAATATTCAGAATCAAACATTCAATCAACAAAATAAATATAAAAAAGTGTGTTCTAAAGATTTTATTAATTCTCTATCAGTTCAAAAAGTTACAAAAGAAATGGTTGAAAAAAAGATAACTTGTGGGGTTTGTTTAGAAGAATTAAAAGAAGGTGAAGATATTTTAGAGTTACCTTGTGAAGATAAACATTATTTTCATATTAAGAATGAAGTATGTGATGGTATTTATCCGTGGTTAAAAGAAAATAATACATGTCCATTATGTAGACATGAGTTTCCATCTGAAGAAAAGGAAAGAGAAGTTTCAACTGATGTAGAATCAGTGAGACCGATGCTAACGCCTATCAATTTAATGAATATAGTGAATCAAGCAATCCAAGATGAAGAAGAAAGGATTTTACAGGAAACTATATTAGCATCTATTAATGATTCTTAGTAAGAATCTTAGTGTAAGAATCTTAGTGTAAGAATCTTAGTGTAAGAATCTTAGTGTAAGTTTAAAAGTGTTCATTTTTTTACCTTACTTTTTCAAATGGCTAGTTCAACTATTCAAAATGTTTCATCTTGCCCCGATTATATTAATGAATTTATTAATCATAATTTTGAAAAATTAAATGAGATCTATGGCCAAGGTTACGAAGAGAACCAAGAAGGATGTTTAGGTTTATTCTGTAATCAAGAAACCAATAAAATGGATGTTATGTTTTTAAACAGAGATAGTATTATTCAAATGTTAACATCTGATAGTTGGGAGAATCTCAAGTTAAGTATCCCTGAAGATAAAAAATTATTTTTTGTCAAAGATGAAGGGTTAAATTCAGTATTTTTATTATATATTTGAAAAAAAAATGTTGATAATATATATATAATGAATATTAAAGGAATGATGGCAACAGATAATCCTCAACAATGTTCTAATGATGATTTAGAAGAAGGGGTGTGTTGGAAAATAAAACCCCAAACCATGAAAGCGGTAATAGATCATTCAAAATTTTTAGCAAGGACAGCTAGCCCCGACACAGATGCTAATTTACAACAAAAAGTACGTGAACTTAATTTAAATCCAGCATATGGTGATGATAGGCCTTACACTACAATGAGGGGTGATACAGGTAGTGGTATAGATTTAGATGAATTAATAGAATTAAATGATGATTCACTTTATATTGATATGCAAGCGTATGCCGTGGATATTAGCAATCCAACCATTGCGGAATTATTTAGAAAAACTATAGAAGAATTAAATGATAAAGAAATATTAACAATAGCTAAAGAATTTAAAAAAATAGGTAATGAAAAATTTAAATCAATCAATTATTATGATTGTGAAAGAGATTATAGACATGGGATACTAATATTAGAAAAATCAAATGATACTTCTGAAAAATTTAACTTATTATGGGCTCTACAATCAAATTTGATAAATTCATTAATTAAACAGGAAGAATTTGATAAAGCACGTACAGAATTAGATAAACTAGATTGTAGTAATGTTACTGATAAACAAAAACAAGCAAAGTGTCTTAAAAAACAAAAATACTATAAAAATATAATAACTGAAAAACTTACTCCTAGCTCATCAGAAGAACCACCTTCTAAGAAGGCTCGGGTTCCACAAGCAGAGGCGCCACCCGCTGTTGCAGTCAAGAAGAGTGAACTAGACGGTAAACTTGATTTCGCAGATAAACATCTTGAAGATGGGGGAAAAGCCTATTCTGATAATGAATATGAAACAGCTGAAGCGCTATATAGAGAAGGTATTGAACTATTGACTAGTATTAAAGATAGTGAATTAGATGGACACGGATTTGAAAGAAAAGCTAAAACATTATGGGAAACGCAAGTAGCATTGGTAGAATCAATTATTAAACAAGGAAGACCCGCTGCAGAAGAGAAGAAAATGATAACTTGTATGGGAAATAATATACAAGAATGTGAAGATGAAAAACGTAGAGTAAATATGCTTCAAGTTGCCGCGAGAAAAGCTAGATATATCGCTAAAGATGAACATGGTAATCCTAGAAATCCGCCACCTTCAAAAAAAGATTTTATAAGAGAAATCCATGAAAAAATTAGAGAATATGGGGGGGGTAATTTTAGAGCTAATTATGACCAAAATGCTGCTGCGCGTGTTGTGTATAATTTAACTAATCATTATTTAAAAGGTGATGATAAGAGGATAAAAAAACTAAAACAAGCTGATATAAAATTATCAAAAAAATTGTCTACGTATGAAAATTATTCTATAGATGTGCTGCAACTCATCCATCATGACTATTATGTTGAAGAAGTTCTTGCAGGAGAATTATTCAAAATAGTAACTGATTTATTAGAACTTAATTACACGTACATTCCACCTACCGAACAACAACCACGACAACAAGCGCAACAACAACAGAGTAGATATGGACATTACCAAGAAACAGCACCACCAGAAGACCTAATAAAACGTATGGTAACTGAATTAGAACAGTATATTCAAATACTGATAGCTCAAGCAGTAAATATGAGTCGTTTTGAAAATATAAAACAAAAAATGATTGATTATTTAAGAGGAGGACACAGTAGAAATCAAATAACAGATAAAGCTATCACTCTTGCGGTAGACAGGATGTCTATAAAATATAGAAATAAGGAAGGCGTATTTGCAAGTGTATTTGAACCACCACCAGGAAAAATGGAAGATCTTATTGAATTATTTACAAATATGGGATTACCTGTGCCGCCGAATGAAGTTCTTAAAAGTGAATTATATAATGCATATAATAATGTAGAAACAGCATTTAGACTATTAACAGCAAAAGTTTTTAGAGATGGTGGTTCAAAAAGAAGAAGACCTACTCTTCGTAGAACAAAGAAAAGAAAAACTAATAAAATAAAAACAACTAAAAAAAAGAAAAAAACAAGGAAAAAGAAAAAACGTTCCACTAAAAGAAAAAGACGTTAAGTTTAAAGATATTAATTTATAACATTTTATAATATGCTATTCAAACTATTCTCAATAATCAAACCTTATCTTTGTTTATTGGGTCGTGCTAAACGTATTTTGCCTTGTTTTAGGCAAAGGTATCATTCATTAACCAATAGCGGTTACACTAGACAAACAGATAAACCAAGGTCAATAGTAACGTGGAACATTCAGGCATTATTTATGCACATGAATGATGATAAAACACGTAATATACTTTATCAACTAAAAAGAATGCATGAGTTTGATATCATTTGTTTACAAGAAGTATTTGAAAATTCATTAAAAGAAAAAATAATATATGAACTCAGGAATAATCAACCTTACTACCTTTTAGGTGATACATATAAACGTTACTTAGTAGGTGAAGATTCGGGTCTAATGATATTATCTAAATATCCAATAGAATTTGTTAAAGAACACGTATTAGAAGAATATAATTTCCCTGATAGAATGGCAAATAAAACTATTTTGTACTTCAAAGTAGGAGATTTGAATTTAATGACAACTCATTTACAAAGTAATAATATCTTTGATAATACTGAATTATCAAGAAAACAATTAAGACAAATTATAGAATATTCACCTTTTGAAAAATTCATAATTACTGGGGATTTAAATAATAATGATTCAGATAAATATCTAAGAAAAGAAAAAAATAATTTTGATAAGACGTGGGTAAATCAAAAACGGGTAAATCAAACACACGTAAATTTATTAAAAGATAAAAAAAAACCAGATTCAGAAATATTAGATTATATTTTTCCACATAATTATGATAACATTAAAGTTCAAGTAATTGTTCCTAAAATGGACATTACAAATTGTTCAGATCACTTTCCATTATTTTGTAGAATAGAACAAAAATAAAATCTATGCTAAGGTTATAAAAATGGAAAGAGGATTAGTTATGGTTGTACACGGAGTAGCTCTAGCGTTATTAGCATATGTTCTCATGGTTTACGCTCTTAAGCAGAGCCCGTCTATGGCGGAGTCAAGATCGGTTCTACTAGGCGCCTTAGCGGTAGCATATATGGTCGTTTTCGGTCACGGTGTCCCCACTATGTCCGCTTTAAAGCGTCTCTAATTAAAACTTCTCTAAATAATTTAATTTAAAGTAATCTTTTTTATTACCTAAAATAATAACTTTTAGAGTAATATAGTATTAATGGTAATCTATATTGTTAGAATATTTTTAGAATCTTCAAAAAATCCATTAGAAGCAGAAGATATAAATGTTTTTTCAGAGTTAGAAGAAGCTAAAAAATATGTTATAGAATTATGTGAAAAAAATAAATTAAACGTAAAAAATAATGATAACTCACAAACTAATTTTTGTAATAATAGATACTATATGTATGAAGATTTTTTAAGTGAACAATTTATATGGATAGAGAAACATAATATCTAACCTAATATATATGAATACCAGAAGAGTTAAGAATACCAGAAGAGTTAAGAATACCAGAAGAGTTAAGAATACCAGAAGAGTTAAGAATACCAGAAGAGTTAAGAATACCAGAAGAGTTAAGAATACCAGAAGAGTTAAAGGCGGACTTTCATTATGTCACCTTAGGCGGGGATATAAAAGATGTATATATTGTAAAAGATGTCAAGGTAAACAATTATTAGAAAAAACTGATCACGGTTGGTCCTGTTTAAATATAGGAGAGTGTAGAGAATACCGAGAATCACACACGGCAAACCCAACTATAATGGATGAAGCGAAAGGTAATTTTATTGAGAAACAAGCAAATCAGCTTTTAAGCGAACAACACAAGGGTACAGTGTCAATCAAAAATGATGATGGCGGCACTAATCTGAGGTACCCGGTAGCCAGTATATTTTCAAGCGTTATCAACTAAGTCTTCTTTAACAAGTTCATATTATATAATATCTAACCTAATATATATATATGAAAATCGGATTTATTGTGGGTAAAAATAATGAAATATGTGATGATAAGGATCTAAAAAAGATAACACCTAAGAAATTTCTAGCAGATACATTTTATAAGAAAAATCAATTACATATAGATGTTGCTATAGCTATGAGTGTTAAAACTAAATTTCCCGGACATCAAGTAGATATAATTTTACCAAAAGAAATATCGTTACAACGTTTAAAAAAAAATGATATTAATTTTGTATTGGGATATGATTACATATCTACTATCGAAGAAGATCCATGGGTTCCTAAATTTGCAGGTGAAAAGGGGCAAAATTTATTAATTGATATTTACAAAAACCCCGATTCAAAAGTTTTTCCACCCTTCAAACATCAAGAATTTATTTGGAATAAAAAGAAATATTTAACAAAATTTAAAAATTCAAAAATACCTATTAACCCCACTATATTTGTGAAAGGAAGTGTCAATATACCAAAGCTTTTAGCGCAGATTAGTAATTATAAATGGACAAAATTCATAGTGAAACCTATTGGAGGATGTGAAGGACATGGTTGCAGTTTCTTTATTACAAAAGATATTATAGCCGAACCTACTAAACTGGTTAGTTATTTTATAGAACAATCAGACTTTTATGAAGAATTTTTAGTTCAGAGGTTAACTGAAGGTTTTAAGAAATATGGTGAAGTTAAGAGTTTTTGGTTGGGTGGTGAATACAGCTATGCGATAGTTACTAAAGATGTAGCTTGGTCTGATTCAATCGTAACACCGTTAACCGATAAAAAAATACTAGAAAAATGTTTAGAATTAGGCTCTAAAGTGAATAAAGCGATACCTAAGTTAGAATTTAATGGTAGAAAGACTGATCCAGTAATGACTCGCGTTGACATGGTTTGCTGTTTAGATAATAAACCTTTATCATCATATGATTATTATTTGAATGAAATTGAAGAAGGGGGGTTAGCTGGTTCATATACAGATTTTAAGCAAATTACTTTTCCATTTGTAGAAGTATTATCGGATGCTTATGTTCGTAAGGCTAGAGAATTACTTGAATAATTTACTTTAATTGAATTCTAGGATAGATAGACATACATTGTAACTCTTGAAATAATAGCTTACAAGAATATGGAATATAACATTTTGAAAAGTCACCGTAATTATTACATTTTTTACAACTATACATGTTCTTCTTTGTATCACCACTAGCCAAAAGACCACACTTATTACATACATAAATACTATATTTATCTGATACATCCATTAGCCTCTCCTTTAAGAATGCTGAAGCACCGTGAGCAATCATACAATCACGTTCCATTTCACCAAACCTAAGGCCCCCGTGACTAGATCTACCCTCAGATGGTTGCCTTGTCATAGAAACAATGGGGCCACTAGATCTAGAATGTATTTTATCACTAGACATGTGCTTTAACTTTTGATAATATGTTGGTCCCATAAATATACTAGTTTTCATTTGTTCTCCATTAAAACCAGAATATAATACTTCATTACCATGACCTTCAAAACCATGTGATTCTAAGGTAGATGATATGTTATTAACATTGATTCGATTAAATGCGGTAGCATCACCCACACATCCTAGTTCAGAACAACTTTTACCGAGAATACATTCAACTAACTGGGCAATAGTCATTCTACTTGGAACAGCGTGTGGATTAATAATAATATCGGGAGTTATACCATCTTTAGAGAAAGGCATATCTTCTTGTGGATACACCATACCTATAGTTCCTTTTTGACCATGTCTTGATGATAGTTTGTCACCTATCATAGGAATTCTAATACTTCTTATACGGACTTTACAGAATTTATAACCCTCTGAATTAGTATTGATATATTTATCATCAATATATCCCTCTTCACTATAACGAATATTCACACTCGAATCCTGATAATTATATTGTTTATTTCCCTTAATAGGGATTACTTTACCAATAATAACATCACCATCAGAAACATATGTATTTTTAGGAACAAATCCATCATGACCTAATTTATCATAATTACATGGTTTGGGATATAGCAATTTTTCCATATCAGGCTTACAGAATATATCTTCATCCCCTGACAAATGATTTTTCTTTTCTTCTGTTTTATAAGTTCTAAAGAATGTTGAGTTAAATAATCCTCTATCAATAGATGCCTGATTTACAATAATAGAGTCCTCTTGATTATAACCACTATATGTAGCAATTGCTACTATAACATTGATACCATTAGGTAAATCATTACACTTCATATGTCCCATAATATGATTAGATATCATAGGTCTTTGAGGATAATACAAGATATGTGAAAATGTATCAAATCTTTTATTAAAATTAGTAGTATGTATTCCTATGGCTTGTTTCCCCATAGCCGACTGATATGTATTTCGCGGGGCTTGATTATGGTGTGGAAATGGGATACATGAAGCTAAAGCACCTAATATTAAACTTGGATGAATTTCGCAATGAGTTTTGTTAATTACAGATTCTGATGAATTTGAGAGTAATAATGAATTAATTTCGTGTATATCAATATATTCAATACACTGTTCGGGTAAATCTATACTAGATGTCAATAAACTATTCCATGATAAAGAATTTAGTTTATCTAAATATTTTTCTAGAACCAAATAATCATTATTAACTTTTAGTAATGGTCGTGTACATCTACCAGAATCAGTATAAATAATTATATTTTGATTCATAATATCTAATTCAATTGATGTATAAATATTAATGTTTCCGTTAGATCTATTAAATTTAATTAAATCGGTAATATATACAGGATTATCTGCATATCCATATAATTCTCCATTTACAAATACTCTAACGTGATTTGATTTATTAAATTCAAATATATTTATATCATCTAATTTTATTAATTTATCTTTCAATACATATTTAATTGGTTCAGTAGATTGATAATTAGTTATTTCACAAATCATAGATAGATTTTTAACAACGCCCACAGAAGCACCTTCAGGTGTCTCAGATGGACATATATATCCCCAAGATGAATTATGTAGTTTCCTTGGAGGGATTAGTTTACCACTTGAATCAATGGGAGTAGCAACGCGTCTAAGGTGTGAAATAGTACTCATATATGTTAAACGGTTAAGAACTTGTGAAACACCTTGTCTATTAATATTATTTTTAAGACCCCAATTACCCGTGGCCATAGCACCTTTAAGAATTGTTTCTATAAAATTAGATTTAATAATTTTTGAAATATTAATATCATTGATTATATCACTATAATCACTATTAATATTCCATAAGCCTGTAGATATTTCTTTTTGAATGTTTGATTTCATTTCTCTAGTTAATCTCACTAGACTTTGAGATAATAAGTTACCTATTAAAGGACCACAACAATCCACCCTCTTACTTTGATAACTATCACGGTCTGAAATAGAATCAATTTTAAGATAACATCTCAGTAACCTTTGAACCATGTATCCTAAATAAACAACCTTACTATTAAATGAATCTTCATGTAAGATAATATCAGTTAATACCGTATTTTTAATATAATTAATTTTAATTTCTTCTGTATTATTAATAGTAGAGTTAGATGAATTAATATATCTACTCAAATATTGTATCGCATCTGTTTGTGTTATTATATTAGCACCCTCAATAATTGATGGTTTAATTAGAGATAACATAGAATCATCTAACTTTGAATCATCATTATTAAGTATATTATAACATATTTGTTTATCAGTTACACACCCTAAAGCTTTGAATATAATGAATAATGGTATTTCAGTTTTAAGGTGTGGAACACTAACTCTAATGTAATGTTCATTTAATTCATTTGGATAGGTTATTTTTACAGCAGTTAATTTAGGAACACAGAAAATATTCTCCCTAGCAGATCTAACTTCAGATAAAAGATAATATTTTTTATTTTGTTTTTGATTCGGATAAACATGAATAGCGTTATTAGTTATCCTTTCTTGTGAAATAATTACTTTTTCGTTACCATTAATGATAACATAACCACCCGGATCATTCTTACATTCATCGGAACCTAATGAATTTGTTACACAATACTTTGATTTTACTACAATAGGTATCTTACCAAGTAGAACATTTTTAAGTGTAGTAGCAGGTAAATGCGTAATAATATCATCTTCTTTAATTGACAAAGTAATATCTAAGTCTATCAAAATGCTGAGTGAATATGTATCATTTCGTAACCTAGCGGTTTGTGGTGTCATTATCTTAGAACTACCATTATTTTCAACATAATAAGGCGTTTGTGTATTTATGTTCATTAAATCCATTTTAATACTATGTATTTTTTCGCTTACATCTGTAACATTTATAGGAAATACTTGGTGAAGTATGTTTGGTAGAAGCTCATCAATTAAATGATTATAAGAAGATACTTGATGTTCAGTCAGAGAATTTTTCTTTGAAAAGTATTTTTGGATGATACATTCTATATCTTTTTGTGAAATCATTCTAAAAGTGTATAAGTGATTAACTTTTATATAGTAATCAAATCAAATTTTTTTTAAATTTATAATAAATTAATCAAATTTAAGTAACGCCTTAACTTCATCTGTAACTGTATCATTATCTTTAATAACATCAAACATATCGGTAACTTCTATATTTAATTTATTGAGTTTGTTTTTCATGTATTCAACAAATTCATCAAAACTTTCATAAGTTTCATAAATATTACATAAGTCTAAATATCTTTCTCTATAATTTCTATATCCATCATTTTTAAGTTTATTTCCATTGTTGATATTAGCGACCTTAAGATACTTATAGCATTGAATTAATACTATGAGAATTTGTATACTACTAGAATCAACTATATTATTCGTTTTACTACATACATCTATTGTTAGTTTAAATATATTTTCTGGATCACATTGAAATCCACTAGGTATACATTCACGTGTTATGGATTTAAAATTATCAGAATTATCATTACAAAAAAAAGTAGCCATGGTTACAACACCCGCTTCATTGTATGATTCTACACCACCTTCTTCAAACATATCTGTCATTGTGTGAATAATAGGAATATCTTTTATTTTTTTCTTATAACAGAAACCAAAATCATAGACAACTATAGCAAACTTATTTTCATCTATTACTCTTACTTTCCAATTAGCTTTATGTATATCGTTATGCAAGACATCATAAAATAACTGATTCGACTGTATGAATCCATACAATAATGTTATAATTTTAGTTTTCTGATAATCACTGATATCCATTGTGTCCATTATTTCTCCTTCTTCATAGCTCATTAATATACAATTCCCACCAAACTTCACTAATTCTGGAATGATAATAGATGGATTATTACGATAATTATATTTCATTCTCAATAAATAATTTGCTTCATGAATTAAATTTACTTGTTCTTCAAAATTATCAATAAATTGTTTATAATTTACGGGAACCAAATTATATAATTTTGTTTTTAAACAGTCAAACCATAAAACAAATGATAAAAATTTTTTAAATAGTTTTAATTCATTTTTAACGTTTGGATGGATAATCTTTAATGCAAAATATTCATCACTATGTTTATTATGTATTTTGTAAACCTGACCAACACTCCCTGAACCAACTACATCTACTATTTTATAATCATCATCAAAAATTTCTTTAAAGTCATCATAATAAATTTGTTTAGAATAGTCTATTGAATGAATGGGACAATTCTCATATAAATCCTCTAATGATACAAACCAATAAGGTTTCTCTTCATCTTCAATATAAATGTTATCTAGGATAGGCAATAACCATTGCGCAAATTTAATACAAATAGCACCACATTGTAATACATTTCTGTGAATAGCATCTATTAAAGCATTAGATTTATCTGTATCAATTGAATTATTTTTTCTATATTCTGAATACAACGAATATAAATTATAGCTAAGTTTTGAATAGTTCCATAATTGAGAAATAGTATTCATATAAATTACTAAATGTTAATATTTAATGAAAATAAACATATGTTTTAATAAAGTATTTAAAATATATTCTTAAATAATAATACAAATGTGTTCCTTAGAAAAAAGAATTAGAGATTTAATACATTTTTATGTGAAAGAAAATTATAATAATTATTTAACAACCAATAATGTTAAAAGTATATTAGAATCAGATATCCCTAATGTGGTTGAAATGCTTTATGAACAAAAAAAAGATCACATTCAAGTATTTGTAACAGATTCATTAAAAATTATGTTAAAAGATGAAATGCCTCAAGATTATATTATTAATAATCTATTGACAGAAATATTTAGAGATGATGAACTATGTAAAAAACGATTAATAACTGAAATAAAACTTCATCAACAAAAAGTTCAAACAGGGAAAGTTGACTATAAAAAAATCTAAGTAATAGTAATATGATAAAAGGGAACAAACTAAGTTTAACTAAAAAGCTAGATGGAGGATATCTTCATGTTAAAAAATCACCTATAAAATCGTCTGTTAAAGGTTCTAAGGGTGGTTACAGCAATTACTTAAATAAAAATAATTCAAGTGGCTCAAATAATACAAGTAGTTCAAACAATCAATCTGGAGGAAAAGGTGACTCTATGAGTAAAGGGAAAGATAACTCTACGAGTAAAAGTAAAGATAAATCAAAAAAAATTGTTTCAGTTAAATTAACATCACCTAAAAAAAAAGTTTCTCCAAGAAAAGTTAAAAGGGTAAAAGATATACCCGATATAATACCTAAACAACAACCAGTTAAACAACCGACCCAACCAGTTAAACAACCGACCCAACCAGTCAAGCAACAAGTTAAACAACCACCTAAACAACCTTCTAATCAACCTGCTAAACAACTTGCTAAAAAACCAATTAGACAAAAATGTGTTCCTTTACAAAATGTTAAAGTGAAAGGATCATTAAAAAAACAACAAGTGTTAAAAAGACAGTCAAAAGGTAAAAGAATTAATAAAAGTTTAACTAAAAGAAGACAACATAGTTCAAATAGAGGTAAAAGAATAAGTGTGACTAAAACTCGTAAATATAGTAATAAAGATGTTTCTATGATTCAAAAAAAAATAAAAGAAATAAAAGGAAAATCTGAAAAACAAATAAAAGATGATCTAGAGAAGCAGGGTGTTAAGTTATCGGGTAAATCTCCCTCATTAATGAAAGATATTTATATGTATTCACAATTATGTGGTATCAATATTAAAAGAGAATAAATCTATAATCTATAATATATAAATTTGATAAATATTAGTAAATGAAACAATCAACTAAAAATGGAAGAACTTCAAATAATAATGAGTATATTTAGCATATCATGTTTATTAGAATATGTTCAGGGTCAATTTAATATATCTTATTTCACTATATTCTTATTTGTTAATACATTATTCTTGTATTATTTGTATAAAAGTTTACATATTTCAATTAAAGTTAATCTTCAAATTAATAATAAAGATGGTGATTCAGATGAAACAAATTAGTCTTATTAACTAAATTGACTATAAATAATATATATATATAAATATAAATGCCAAAGAAAATTCGTAGAAGTAATAATCGTTTAAGGAAAACTAATCGTAAGGTTCGTAAAACTGCAAACAGTAAGCGTTTAAGGAAATTGGGGGGTGGTCACAAACACTACGTCGATTATCTAACTAAATCTGGACAAGAAAAACAAGGTGGGTGGTATACTATTGATCAAATGAAAGAATGTAAAACTAAAATTGATCTTCTGAATAGTGAGGACAGTTTGTTATATAAATTATTACAGTCTGAATTAAATAAATTATCTGAATATCTAATTAAGAGAATAATAGATTGTACAAAGTGGGAGGAGGACACTGCCGCAGAGGCCAAAGTCGCAGAGGCCAAAGTCGCAGAGGCCAAAGTCGCAGAGGCAGCTGCTGATGCAGAGGCAGCTGCTGATGAAGAGGCAGCTGCTCACGCCGATTACAATTCACTATTTCAGGCGCGCGTGTGGCAGCAGCACGAAGCTGAAAAGATAAGCCATGAGCCCTACGAGGACCTTTCCCATGGATATTAATATTAAAAATGAAACAAATTAGTGTTAGTAACTAAAATATCTATAAAATTATAAAATGGGTTGTAAACTATCTTGTTTTAAGAATAAAAAAGAATATGAAGAACATTTATATTCATAGATTATAAATGTTAAACGAAGAAAGGGCAAATGATCCTATGTTTGAACGAATTGGATACAAAGATCAAGTATTGGATATAATAAATTAGTCTTATTAACTAAATTGACTATAAATAATATATATATATAAATATAAATGCCAAAGAAAATTCGTAGAAGTAATAATCGTTTAAGGAAAACTAATCGTAAAGTTCGTAAAACTGCTAACCGTAACCGTTTAAGGAAATTGGGGGGTGGTCACAAACACCACGTTGATATGGTTGGGGGGTTTTATACTATTAAAGAAATGAACAACTGTAAGGTTCATATTGATAGTCTGATAAATTCTGGAGAGAGTGGTGCGACCAGTTTGTTCTATAAATTATTACAGACTAAATTACAAAAAGCTGACTTAACTGGATTATCTACATATCTATCTGATAGAATAGATCATTATACAAGGTGGGAGGAAGAAGAAGCAGCAGCAGCAGCAGCAGCAGCACCAGCCAGAAGCATAGTGCGTTCTTCTTCTTACAGCACCCCGCCGCGCAATTTGGACGGATAGATGATCGGTAATATAAAAAAATGAAACAAATAAAGTGTTAATAACTAAAATATATATAAATTATAAATATGGGTTGTAAACTATCTTGTTTTAAGAATAAAAAAGAATATGAAGAACATTTAATAAGAGATATAGTATGTGGTCGCTGTCAAATAAGATTTTTATCAAATTATGAATATAATAAACATATCCCTACATGTGGACGCATTTATGGTGACACATAAATTTTTTATATTCATAGAATATAAATGTTAAACGAAGACAAAGCAAATGATCCTATGTTTGAAAGAATTGGATACAAAGATCAAGTATTGGATATAATAAATTCTCTAGAGTTACCTTCTGAAACGGACAAACATATTTTGAAAAGCCGTTTTTTGTATGAAGTTTTGAATTATGATGCAAGAAGAAATAATACAAAAAAATACTATAATTCATTCCGTTTCATAGTTACTTTAGGATCAATCTTATTACCTGCGATAATGTCTATAGGGCAGATGGATCCCACAAAGTTACCGAAGCATTTTGATAGATTTTCTTATTGGGCTTCATGGTCAATATCTCTAACAGTTACGGCATGTAATGGTTTCCTTCAACTATTTTCCTTAGATAAAAATTATTTTGAGTACGCGATAACAACAGAACAATTAAAAACAGAGGGTTGGCAATTCTTCCAGCTTTCAGGTAAATACGAAGATTATCCAGATCATTCATCAGCTTACAGGAATTTTTGTAAATCTATTGAAAATATTAAGAGAAAACAAGTTGAAAAAGAATTTTCTGGCAAAGGAGAAGTAAAAAAGAAAAAAGAGTTTAATTTCAAAAAAGAATTAGAAAAACACGTCCCTGAAAGGTATGCTATAGAAAATTCTAATAAAGCTAACGAGGGTTCTAAGAATGCTAAACAAGTAGATACTAAAGTAGCTGAACTTGATACATTGATGAAGGACAAAATGGGGAAATTAGATACTCTTATGGGTATATTAGAGAAAAAAGAAATTAAAGGAGATGCCGAAGAAACTATAGGTAATGTTAGAGAAATGTTAAAGGAATCTATTAAGGAAAATGTAGCAGAAGTCGCTACTGAAGTTGTTTCAGAAACGATAGATAAAGTAGATAAATAATTATCATTATGTAGAAATTTGATTTATTGGTTTCAAAAAAATATCAAAGAATTAAAAGAGTTAAGAGTTAAAACAAAAGACAAACTTTTCACAAATGAGCGCTGTCAAGGATATTCAAATGATGAACGAACTCTCTACAACCGAGTCTTCTGTCTGGGATGGAGATGGAATCTGGATTGATGAACCTGATGCTAGCGTAGCGGTAGCAGAAGAACCTGTAGTGGAACCAGGTTACGATATGAGGAAATTGTACAGAGAAACTACTCCCTGGGAACTACAGGAGGCTGTTTCTTCATGGGAGAAGGGTGAATCAGATGTCATCAAGTATTCCGAAGACGGTAAAGAGAAGATTGCTCCAGGAACATGTCCTGGGGGTCCAAACCTAGGAAAACCATTCTTCCAGTTCCTACCTCTCCACAAGACCTTTGAAGAGGGTGGGACTAAGGTTGCTGAGTCTGAAAACTGTATCTCATTCATCCCAGCAGGTTTCAGAGGAGGAAAGACACCCAATACAATGAACCCAGTTAGAGAAGAACTAGGTGGTGCATCGGCTCTTATGTCTCTCGTCCATGTCCTAACTATTCCCAAGGTTCAGAGAGTGTATAATGCGTCTACTCTCACAGCAGACCATCTACCTATTATTCAAGAAATGAAAGAACTAGGTGAAAAGTCTGCTATGATCTTGATGAAGGGTTCAAAGACAATGATGGGATCATTCAAGTGGCAATACTCTCAAAAGGGTGAGGTAGAGATGAGTGATGGAACTATGAAGTCAATGGAAGTCGTAAAGACCGATTTGAGTCCAAAGTGTCAGAAGAATTATCATAAGAAGATTCCAGATCCAACTATCTTCAACTCATTCCATGTTTACCCAGCAGCATCCATTGGCTACCTCCACCTACACTCATATGTTGGCGAACTTCTTACCACAGCACACGATACAATGAGTAAGGAAGCTAAGGATAAGGGATATCACAAGAATGTTCCATATGAAGTAGTTGTCAAGCAACTTACAGAGTAGAGAATTAATGTTAGTAAATAGTAGTTTAGTATAATAAAGATTAATAAATTTTTTATTTTTATATATTATTAAGTATAAATGAATATGATAATGCTTTTACCCTTTGCTTTAGTGTTATGTGCTTATTTTTGGTCTGGTTCTCCACAAGTGTTAAAGAAAAATAAAGAATTATTATTAGGAATATTATTTGGTTATAGTATATGTTATTTTATGGATAATAAATTAGTAGAAGGAATAGATTGTAGTACAGATGAAGACTGTACTAAAGGAGACATATGTTTATTCCACTCAACTGGTGGCTCACCACCCTCCACTGGTGAATGCGGAAATGCGCCCATGAATTCATGTGGTAGTAACCAACCATGCGGGGATTCTGAAATATGTAAAAAGTCAACAAGTCCGCGCATGTATCATAATTATTGGTAATGTTCAGACGATACGGGTCATTAAAAATCGTTCCATTATAAAAGATTAATACATTTTTTATTTCTTTTTGGTTTTAATTTTAGAATCATTTAATAACTTTTTAGCTTTAATTTTAGGAAAAAGTGGCCTAAAATAATTTTCATTATTAGTCCCTGTCATATGATATAAATAAATATCTTTATTTATATTTTTTCTACTTATTTTAAATCCTAAATTTTTGATTTTAAATCTTTCTTTTTTATCAAATATTATAATATTCCTGTTTAAATGATATACTAATCCAATAAGTTCCAGTTGTGTAGCATAATCTCTTTCTTTCGTTTTAAAATATTCACTTTCACTATTGAAATGTGTTTTTCTTTCTATTAATTGTCTAATAGTTTTGTTTAATTTATTCACATTAGTATCTAAATTATTTTTTAACCAAGTAAATGTAGATTTTCTTAATTTATTACCCAATTTATTTCTTTTATTATTAAAACAAACACTATTAATATGACAATATTTATTTTTATAATTTATTAAATACTTTCTACATTCTTTTTCTATCATAATAATTTGTGCTACAGAATTAAATAAACAATTATAATTTGCATACAAATTCATATGTATAAAATCACTTATTTTCATTATGATATATTATTATATTTATTTTAAATTTGATTTTTTATTTAAGAATAGTAGTATAACTATTATTATCATGTCGTCACTAGAAAAGTATCAGAAAAAGGATCTGGTAACCCATATCTACGATACACCTGATACTTATGTGGGTGGTTCTGATTTGATCGAAGATACTTTGCCTATCTTACAGGGTGATGGGACCATTAGTGTTGAATTATTTGAGTATGTCCCTGCGCTCTACAACACGTTTAACGAAATTTTGGTTAATGCCAGAGATCAGCATGTACGTCTAAAACAAATGAAGAGTAAATTCCCTGTAAACAACATCAAAATTCAAATTAATAAAGATGAAGGTTTCATCAGTATTTACAATGATGGAGAAGGAATTGATATTGCGGAGCATCCGACGGAAAAAGGTAAAGATGGTAAACCAATCATGATCCCCGAAATGATCTTTGGACACCTACTAACATCTACAAACTATGAAAAAGATGAAAAGAAAATTGTTGGGGGAAAGAATGGATACGGTGCCAAGCTAACAAATATCTTCTCCATCATTTTCACACTGGAGACAGTTGATCCTGTTAGAAAGTTAAAGTATACTCAAGAGTTTAAAAATAATATGAAGAATAAAGGTAAACCTAAGATAACGAAGTATACTCAAAAACCCTATACGAAGGTTTCATGGGTCGCCGATTTTGAACGCTTTGGTCTAACCGGTTACAGCGAAAAAATGTATCAACTGATTGAACGACGGTTATATGATATTGCGGGTGTAACAGATAAATCGCTCAATGTATTTTACAACGGTTCAATGATTAAACAAAAATCATTTGACAAATATATCGGTCTTTATCTAAAAGATGAAAAGTTAGTTTATGAAGAAATACATGAAAGGTGGTCTGTAGGTGTAGCACTTTCGACAACTGATAAATTCGAACAAGTTTCGTTTGTAAACGGTATAGCTACACCTAAGGGAGGAAAACATGTGGATGCTATTACGAAGCAAATCATACAATTACTAACAACACACATTGAAAAGAAAGAAAAAACAAAAGTCAAAGAAAATTATATCAAGAACTATCTAAAGGTTTTCATTAATTCAACAATTGAAAATCCAGCGTTTGATAGTCAAACAAAAGAAAGACTAATTACTTCACCCGCAAAGTTTGGTTCAAAACCCGTTATTAATGATAAATTCATAAAGAAGGTTTTAACATTGGGTATCGTGGATAAGGTTCTATCATTTGCTGAGTTCAAGGAGAATAAGCAAGCCAAGAAGACAGATGGTGCTAAAAAGAATAAGATTCAAGTTCCTAAGTTAGATGATGCTAATTGGGCGGGGACAAAAAAGTCAGATCAATGTACACTCATCCTGACTGAGGGTGATTCAGCTAAAACAATGGCTATATCTGGATTGTCTGTAGTAGGTAGAGATAAATACGGAGTTTTCCCGCTTAGGGGAAAACTTCTCAACGTTCGTGATGCTTCCATTAAGCAAGTCACAGATAATGCTGAAATTACTAATCTAAAGAAAATATTAGGTTTAGAGTCGGGTAAAGATTATAAAGATACTACGAAGTTACGTTACGGTAAAGTAATGATTATGACAGATCAAGATCACGATGGTTCACACATCAAAGGCTTAGTCCTAAATATGTTTCATACAATGTGGCCATCACTTCTCAAACTAAATTATATTAATTCTATGATTACACCTATTGTGAAAGTAACAAAAGGTAAAAAAGTTAAATCATTCTTCAATCTAACAGATTATCATGATTGGATAGAAAAGACATCTGATTATAAGAGTTGGAAAACTAAATATTATAAGGGACTAGGAACAAGCAATACTAGTGAAGCAAAAGATTATTTCAAAGATATGAAGATGAATAATTATTTATGGTCTGATCTGACTAATGAATCTATGAATTTAGCATTCAATAAGAAACAATCAGATTTGAGGAAAGATTGGTTATACAAGTATAACGAAAAAGACATTTTAGATAGTAAAGAAGTTGAAATATCGATGGATAACTTCATCAATAAAGAACTTATCCACTTTTCGAACAGCGATACAAAGCGTTCAATAGGTTCCATCTTTGATGGACTTAAACCAAGTCAAAGAAAGATACTTTATTCATGTTTCAAGCGTAAACTATATTCTGAGATCCGCGTAGCACAATTAGCTGGTTATGTAAGTGAAAATGCCGCATATCACCATGGTGAAGCGTCACTTCAGGGTGCTATTATTGGTATGGCTCAAAACTTTGTAGGATCTAATAACATTAATTTATTAGAACCGAACGGTCAATTTGGAACAAGAATAATGGGGGGATCTGATGCCGCAAGTTCAAGGTATATTCATACAGAGTTAAACAAACTAATACAAACAATTTATCCTAAAGAAGATTTTCCATTACTAGATTATATTGAAGATGATGGCTTGAAAGTAGAACCAGAATATTATGTTCCTATTATACCTATGGTTCTAGTAAATGGTATGACAGGTATTGGAACAGGATTTAGTACTAATATTCCATGTTTTGATCCAAATGATATTTGTCAAAATATCAAGAATATTCTATCAGAAAAAGAATTTGTTGAAATGAAACCTTGGTTCAAGGGATTCAATGGATCAATCATTAAAACCGGTGATAAAACATATTTGTGTAAGGGTTTATACAAAGTAATCAACTCTACTACTATTGAAATTACAGAATTACCTGTAGGTAAATGGACTGAAGACTATAAAGAAATTCTAAACAAGATGGTTATAGAACGTGGTTCTAAAGGTGATAGCAAAGGAATCATCGTAGATTATGAGAACCAGTCAACTGATAGTACCGTATACTTCAAAGTTTACCTAAAACCAGGTTATCTGTCAACAGCACAGTGGTCAGATGGTGAAATTGATAAAGTTGAAAAAGATTTCAAACTAACGACAACTAAGAATACAAGTTTGACAAATATTCATTTATACAATGGAAACAATACAATTACAAAGTATAATGATGTAGAAACTATTATGAGAGAATTTTGTAAGAGAAGGTTACAATTATATGAAGAAAGAAAGACTTATCAACTTTCAGAATTAGATAGACAAATCCTACTAATATCATCTAAATGTAAATTCATCTTGGAGGTGGTTGAAGAAACAATTGTAATTAATAAACAAACTAAAGAAAAGTTAATGTTTCAACTAGTAGATAAAGATTATCCAGAAATAAATGAATCATATGATTATCTACTAAAGCTACCAATTTATATATTGACTAAAGAAGAAATTGATAAATTGTTAAAAGAAAAAGATAATTTAATCAAACAACATGAAGATATTTCGGCTCTATCAGCGAAAAATATGTGGTTAAATGAACTTGGTATATTTAAAAAAGAATATAGTAAATTTCTTAAAAATAAAATATAACCTTGATTATATGGATAGACTTTATGATAGTGACCAATATGGTAATATGGATACTAATAATGATGGTATTATAAATGAACAAGATACTGGATATCAAACAGATACACTACTTACACCAGTTGGTCTAGGATCGTCACAATTAACTAGAGATGATACTTTATTTAATAATGAAACATATGATGAGCAAGGTAGATTAAAATTAGATGATTTATTTGGTCGTAAAGGTGATACTAACAATGCTATGGATGATTTATTGAGTTCAGATAAATTTAATAATGGGCGAGTACCTGATGTAAGTATGATCAGTAATGTAAATAAAACAGTAGATGGTGATATAGTTATAGCTAATGATAACCAGCAAACGGGTGTAAAGGGTATATTAGAAGAAACTGTAATTAGTGATACTTTTTTATCTGAAATGAATACTAAAGTAATTCAAGATACAATTAGATACAGTGTATATAAGATAACTAATATGGTAGTTGATTATCAATCGCAGAGAGAATTATATATTATTATGAGATCAATCATGCTTCAACATGCTAACTTCAAGGTGGGTCAAAGTGGATTATTAGATGAAATAAAAAAATTGAATAATTTTGTAGTTGATTATGCAGTTGAAAAAGTATCTTCAAACGTACAACAATATGAAGTATATCTAAAAGATATACAGACTCTACCTACACCTATGGATAGACCAAATTTCAATTCAGATACATCTAGAAATAGATCCCAGGATATGAGTTCTCATATAGGAATTCAATAAATTTTATGTTTATATTTAAGATTTTTTTATACTCTTTATGTAATGTTTTCTAAATTATTATCTTCTAGTGATAATGTTAAACTAAATAGTTGGATAAAAAAAAAAGATAAACCATTATTCATAACAGGTTACAATGGTAGTGGTAAAACTTATTGGGCCAATGAACTTTTAAAAGATTATCATATAATTAACATCAATTCAGAACACATTAAATTTAGTAAAGATATAACTGAACACTTACAATCATCACTTTTAAAAAAAGACATATTTATGATGATATCACCAGATAATGAGTACAAAGCATTATTAATAGATGATATACAATTATTTATTCAGTCTGATAAACCGACACTATCAAAAATACATAAATTTGTTCGATCAATTAATTATATAAAATATCCAATAATATTCATATGTAATGAAACGGAAGATAAATGTTGTAAATCTATGAAATTAATATCGTATGTAATTGAAATTAATTACAATAAACAACATTACCGTGATATATTATGTGATAAATTTGATAATGATATAATTTCATCATTTATAAAACAAACTAAAAATTTAAATACTATTATATCTACCGCCGGTAATTTTGATGAAATAAAAAAAGATAATGAACTCCCAGTAGACGTAACTTTGAATAATATTTTAACAAAAGAATACACTATAACTGATATTATTAGGTTGTGTTCATCTGATTATACAGTAATATCATTAAATACCTTAGAAAATATACCCTATTTAATCAAACCACTAAATAATAACATTCTATATGATAATTATAAATCTGTTGTATATGATGATTATATTGAATATAAATACATTCAAAATAATATAGATGTAGATGTGAGAATATTTTATTCATGTGTTTATCCTTTACTAAACATAAAATCATACATAAATAATATGGTCAAGCTAAAATATAATAAATATATTAGTCATTCAATAATTCAAATACATAATCAAACTATTTTGAGAGATGAAACAGAATTATATCTTGGTATAGTTAGCAATATGTATAAATCACTAACAGATGATGATATAACTATTAACTTAGATAACATAAACTTAAAAACATTAGAAAAACAAATGAAAGTTTTTAATTATTATTACAATAAAAACATGAATAAAAAACAATTTACAAAAATAATTAAAAATTTACAAAAGTAATTATTTCTTAGGTCTTGATAAGGTATATTTTGTGATAACTTGTCTGTTCAAATATATTTCATCCATAGCCGTAGTAGCTTGTTCCATTGATAATACTTTTTGAAGACTTTCTTGAATAGTTTTTTTATTAACAGGTGCTTTTGTATTACGCTCATTACATTTAAGTTTACCCGATTCAGTGTTCAAATCACTAATATTATAAGATCTCATAAATCCTGTAATTTTGGGTTCTAACTGTTTATTTCTAATTTTTTTCATTTCTCTAACTTCTTTTTCTAATACTTTAATTTTTTCGTCCATTTCTAACCAATCTTTAACATTAGTTTTGAAATGGTCTAATTGATCTTTAGGGATTTCTTCTAAAGTATTCATTTTATATATTATTAAATAATGTTTTTAAATATATATTATGATATTAAAATATTATTCTAATTGGATTATACCATTATCTGTTATATGGATATTGTTACATAGGGTTAAATCACCTTTAATAAAATATTTTAATCCATATTATTCATTAATAGTTATATGTGTAGGATATGTATTATTTTCACTCTATTTATTATTCTATAAGGTTTACGAATTTAATATTTCATTTATATTATTATTTATTATTCATTATTTACCGTTACATTATATGTTATCAATTAATGAACGTTCATATGCTTTAGAAACATTAATTATATCATATTTCATATATACTCTTTATTTAAGTTATAAAGGTAAAGATGTATATTCTGTTTATGCAATAGATGAACATCCAAAAGATATTAAAGAATTGATAAATAGTATCGTTTAATAAACTAAATAATTATCTACAATTATAATAACTAAATAATGTCTTCAATTAAAGAGAGAATAACTAAAAAATGTCACAGTGATCCCAGGGTTACTATAGATACTATTCATACAAATATTATAAGCGATTTAAATGAAGAAGAAAAAAAAGAATATTATTTAGAAAATGGTTTATTATTGGATCAATATTATTCAAAAACGGGTGAAAATAAAAGTATAAAAACAAAAGATAACACTAGTGTATTAAGTTATTTTCAGAAAAATGATACAATTGAAGAAACAGGAATAAATAGTATATCTGATAAACTAACTGGTAAATCAATAATTGATTTTTACATGTCTAATATTGATGATACATATGTATTACATAATGAAATATACATGAATGATAAATGTAAATTATGTAATAATAATATGTCATTTGGTTTAATAGATAGCGAATTAGTTTGTGAAAAATGTGGATATACTGAAGATATCATAATAAATAGCGAAAAATGTTCTTATAAAGATCCGCCTAGAGAAGTTAGCTATTTTGCCTATAAACGCATAAACCATTTTAATGAATGGTTAGCACAATTTCAAGCTAAAGAAAGCACTGAGATTAGTGATAATATATATAAGAATATATTTGATGAAATACATAAAAATGTAAATTTAGATATTCAAAAAATAAAACCAAAACAAATGAAAAGTATTCTTAAAAAAATGGGTTACAATAAGTATTATGAACACATACCACATATTATTAATGTAATGAGTGGTAAAAAAGCACCATGTCTTTCTAGAAAAGAAGAAGAACAATTAAGGACACTTTTTAAAGAAATACAAATACCATTTAGCAATAATTGTCCTCCTAATAGAAAAAACTTTTTATCATATTCATATGTATTACATAAATTTTGTGAACTCTTAGAATATGATTATCTGTTACCATACTTCCCATTACTAAAAAGTAGAGAAAAGTTGCTACAACAAGATCAAATATGGAAACTAATATGTAATGATTTATGCTGGCAGTTTATAGAAAGTATTTAAGAGTGAAAACCATTTACATAAATTTTGTGTGGATAAACCATATCAATAGTAGCAAATGTTGTTGCTGCTACTAAACCGACTGTTATTGCTTGTGATTTTAAAACACCACAGGTGGGTATCAAAAAAGTAGATAATGTGACTACTGCAAATATAACAATGTACTTCAATAAGTTTTCTTTATTTAATACTCTATTTTTATCTAGATTATTTACTTCATCTTTTAAATCATTTAATTCTTTCATTATAATTTAGTGGATATAAAAATACGTTAATAATTACTTAAAAAAATAATATTCTTAATTATAAAAATGAGTGATAATAATGAAGAAAAGGTAGACTACCTTGATGTAGATGATGTTGTCCCTGGACAGAATTATGTATGTTTATCGTTTGTTTCACCCGAAGCACTTATAAAAAAGAGAGAAGCATTTAATGTATCTAAGTTCTTACAATCTTATTGTAAAGAACAGAATTTAGAATTCAAAGATGTTTACTCAAAATATGAGGACTTTGCTTACAAATTTTCAGATAAGTTACAACGTGATTTCGATGAACAGAATAATTTTCAAACTAGTATGCGTGGTGTAAAGGTTAGAGGTGTCTACGATACAAGGCAGGCAGCAGAATCAAGAGCTAAGAAACTATCTACAAGTGATTCATCTTTTCATGTATTTGTAGGACAAGTTGGTTACTGGTTACCTTGGGATCCTAATGCCGATGGAATTCAGGATGAAGTGTTCCAAAACAGTCAACTTAATGATATGATGGAGAAATATCAAGAAAATAATGTTAACCGTGATATTTTCTATGATGAACAAAAGAGAGAAAAGGTCAAGGCTGCGAGAGAAGAAGCACTAGCTAAGAAACGTGAAGAACAAGAACAGAAAGCGTTAGAAGCAGCTACCGATAGTGAATCTGTTTTAGAAGAATTAAAAGAAGGTATAGAAGAAATTGTTGAAGGTGCTGAAAAAGTTGAAGCGGGTGTAGAAGAAATTGTAGACGGTGTTGAGAAGATCGAAGAAGCAGTGAAAGATGCATCTGGTGGAGTGACTAAAGAAGTTCATAAGTTAGATGAAGATATGACAAATTCTTTAGAATCAATTGATCCGTGGTTAGCGAATAAGTTGAATAGTTCTAGTGATCCTACCCCTAAACATGTTCCGGAAGAAGCATCTGATCCACCATGCACAGATGTTGATAATAAAGTTGATAAAGAAACAGGAGAACTCAATCCTAATATTAATTTTGAACCAGAACCAGAACCTGTGACAGAAGACTGTTGAAATTAATTAACCTTTTTACTTTAATAAATTCTAACAATGACAATTATTTAACATTATAATATGTTACTTAATTTGAGTTATTTTATACAATATTATATATGAATTCAGTTCTATCTATAATATGCGTTGCTTTTTTCGCTTATTTGATACATTACATAATTAAAGGTTATAATCAAATGAAAGAACATGGTATATCTTGTAAAACACTTTATATACCAGAGGATTTTGATTTAAATGTAGCATTAGATACCGTTACAGGTTTATCTAGAATAAAGTTAGAAAGAAGAGCACTTGAATTAGGTATAAAAAGGAATATTATAAAAGATAAAAATGATACTGATCTTAAAGTATTAATAATACAAAAAAGTATTGAAGATAAACATATTATGACTATGGAAATTGAAGAAAAAATAAAAGAACGGGAAGCTGAAAGAGTATTATTGAGGGATATGAATGAAAAAGTTAATTATAATCAGTTACCACAATTAAATCCAAATGTTACAATAGATGCTTTAAGAGATGATTTAGATAATTAAAATAATATATAAGTTATATGAATTATGCTTTAGTAATATTTACAATAGGTATCATAATGGTTGTAGCTGGTTATACAAATCAGATATCACCAAAATGTAATAGTGAAATATCTGTTAAAATTGTTCCTAGAGATGTATATGATGAAATCCTTTATAATCAAGAATTAGTAGATGTTACTTATACTGATATGCAGTAAAACTACAAAATTTATAGTAAGTTTTACTTACAGACCGATTAGTAACTTTTACTTACAGACCGATTAGCAAGTTTTACTTACAGACCGATTAGTAACTTTTACTTACAGACCCTATAATAGATACTTTCACCACTTTTTTCACTTTTACGAATAATCTTACAAATATTACCAGGACATAAACGGATAAGTTTTGCCATCGGATCAGTCCTTAGTATAATGGGTAGCTGATGTATAAGTGAATTAGTATCAGTTAGAATTTGTTTAATTTCATCTTTATCTCTAACGGGTATATGTATAGGAACTAGTTCATGTTGTAGATGGTTTCTGTATAGAGTATCTATAAATAATATATGAACATTTCTAAAGTAATATTTAGTCATTTCAAAATTATTTTCTTTCATTTCTTTTTCTAAAATGGGGTTTAGACCGCTACTTAGTTCATCTAAACCCTTATGATACATTGTTTCTATATTAGTTTGTATATTTTCACTTACAGGTTCATTTATAATAACTAAAATACTATCTTCTTTTTCAAACATATTTTCGTCGTCATCTGCTTCAATACCATCTTGTTTGTACATAGCAGTTAATTTATCACAGCAGGTTTTGTTAATTTTTGGTCCAGTAAGATGAAGTTGGGGGAAGTTGTAATAAATAACATGAAGTTTGTGGGATGGAATCTTTCTGTTATATAACGTGAAATTACAACCAGAACCCATAATGCTTTTATCATTTTGATTATTATACATTATTTCTAATTCTTCCATAGAAACATCATTTATCACTTCAGTAGACCATTCATCTTTAAGAACTTCTCTAAGCGTAAGACGTGAGTTATATACTTTTTCAAGAAGCGCCATGTTTGTTATATTATATGTTTTATTTTTTTAAATCAAATTTATTTTTTATTAATCATTAATATTAATTTAAAGTTATAGCATGTTATCTATAAAATGGTAAATTTAGTTTTTCATAGTAATGATGTAATGTATCCACATGTCTTAGAATACATCTATGATAACTACAATGATAAAATTAATGATTTTGTTTATAAGAATGATAGTAACTTACCAAGGTACTGTTATAGGTCACGTATGTTGAAAGATGCTCCATCTATCAAGTCTATTGTGCCATATGAATGTGATTTTGAATTTATTCAAAAACTAAATGATGAAGATATTAAATTTCATTGTAGATTAGAAAATGTATTAGATTGCAATGGTTTAATTCGTAAATATAGTCATAGTCTTGGACATTGTGACCATGAAGACCGTATTATGAAAAAACTAACATTAACAACCGATATTAGGGATAATATTATAGAATTAATTGATAGTGCTAAGCAATTTATTAAAGAAAAACATGAAACACAAAAGAAATCTAATAATGAAACTATCAAAATTTTTTACTATCAAAAAGAATTTTGGTCTTTATTATCAAAATCACCTAAGAGGTCAATTGATACCTTGTATTTAAAAGAAGGTGAAAAAGATAAATTACTATCAGTGGTAGAAGAGTTTTATCATCCTGATACACGTGATATATATTTATCATTTGGTATGCCATACAAACATATTATTATGTTATATGGTGTCCCTGGATCAGGAAAAACTTCAACAATTGGTGCTATCGCATCATATTTTGATTGTGATATTTACACTATTCCTATTACAAAAGAATTATCTGATTATGGTTTAATCGATGCCTTTTCATTTGTAAATGATAAAGATGATAGAAAAAGAATTATTGTATTAGAAGATATTGATTGTTTATTCGATAACACAAGAAAAGAAGGAGATGAACATAATATGATAACTTTACAATCACTCTTAAATTGTTTGGATGGATACATGTGTGTGGAAGGAACACTATTATTTATGACAGCCAATAATCCCGAAAAAATGGACTACGCGATGGTTCGTTCTTGTAGAGTTGATTTCAAATTAGAATTAGGGTATGCTGATGAATATCAGACCCGATCTATATTTACCACATTTTTACCGAATCAAAGTGAAAACTTTGATAAATTCTATAGGAAAATTAGACATATGGAGGTTACAACTGCTATGCTACAAGAATTCTTATTTTACAATAGAAAATGTGAAAATATTTTAGAACATCTGGATAAATTTACCGAAATAGTTGAAAAGAATAAACCTTCAGAATTATCAACGGATAAAAATGAAAAAAATTTATATATGTAAATTTAATTTAAATTTATATATGTAAATTTAATTTAAATTTATATATGTGTAAGTATATAAATGAAACTTGAAAAATTAGTAGAAGGATATAATTGGGTATACCTAACACATGTATTATTAGTAGCACCATTATTAATCTTAGTACCGTTAGCTTCTATTTACAAAGATAAACTTAAATTAAGTGATAATTTCATACTAATGTTAATGTATACTTTAATAGCATTCGGTATAGTTGTATTCTTTTATCATGGTAATAAATTAAGGAAAGCAGTAATGTAACTATATTAATTCTGACCAATCATTAAATTCATTTTTTACTACAGATTTTATATTGTTATTATCAATATAAGGTCTTCCTATAGCTATATCGGGTGGTAAAGTATTAATTTCATCATTATAACATTCAGAAGATTCAACACACACTTTATGTGTATCTGACCACCACAAATTATGAGGACATTGATATCCCACATTACACATCATATTACACATCATAGGTTCTGGTTGTCCACATACTAATGGACAACTTGTTCCACATTCTGTCCATAGTTGTCCACCACAGTCTTCTCCTAAATTACAATTATCGTTACAACATGGTGGATCTCCAACTATACATTCTTCACCAAAATCACCTAAAACTTGTAATAAATCATTAACATCAACTATTAAATCATTATTTACATCAGATACTATATCTTCTGTAGAAAAAGATGATAAAACATTTAATAAATCACTCACATCAATTAAGTTATCATTATTTGTATCGGATCTACAATCTGGTGACTGACTAAACGAACCATTAAATAATGATAAAAAAGAAAAGATACTTAATAACTTCATTTTATAATTAACTTATATATTCTTTTTAAGTATTTACCACGGTGAATACTTAAAATTACTAATAAATTTATCTGACTTATCAATAAACTCGTCTTTTAATGTTGTTTTACTATATTTTGAATTAATAATAGCATTTAATTCAGATGAAATATAAGTGGGTTTAGTTAGCTTATCTGGTAGATTACTTATGTTAATACTCACAATAAAATCTCTATTTTCATATTGTTCGTTATAGGGGATTTCTTCAAACTTTTTAGGAACTCTTGTAGAAATACTTCTGAAAATAATATTTTGTTTCAAAAGATTATTTCTAAAAGTATACATAATCATACTACTTATATTATAAGTTATCTTTTTAAATAAATTTGATTAGTTACTTTAATTAGACAACTAAAAAGATAACTATGGATCAACTAACTAAGATCAATTCTCTCAGCATCGCTGAACTCAGGAAAATTCTAAAAGACAATGATGTTAAAGAAACATCTTCTGATAAAGAAGGTTTGATTTATCAGGCAACAGATATTTTGCTAACAAATATGGCAATACAAGACATGATGGACTACGATACCATACCATTTGAAAAGACAATCAATGAAAATGTTTTGACAGACCCTAACACTATTCTGAGAGAAGAACAAGATAGAGAATATAGAGAATGTCTTGAAATAGATAAAAAGTTTGAAATAGATAAAAAGTTTGAAATAGATGAGAAGGATAAAGAAGATTCTACTAAAGCAATATTTGAAGAATTATCCCCTACGTCCCTTAGAGAAAAACGACTGGCTTTTTATCAATAAATAAATTGTATTCAAATTTGATTTTTATATATATTAATTTTTTATTACAATAATTATGGATTCTTATATCAATGATTTCCACGAAAAAATGGATTCAATCAATTTCTCTTTCTTTGAGAGAGATGATGTAAAATTAGATAAACTCTTAGGCTCAGGTTATATTGGTGAAGTTTATGAAGGAAGAATTATTCTTTTGAATGAAGATATACCAGTAGTCATAAAGAAGTTACACAGTTCTTCATATTGCTGGGGTTCAGAAGATGAGCACCTGTATGAAGATGTTTATAGCGAGGTAAGTATGTGGTCTCTAATAAAAGAGTCAAAGAATATTATTCAATTTTATGGTTACTCAGTAAAAGTTGATAATGAAGATGTTTCATTGTATATTATTATGGAAAAAACAAAAGCTAACGGTGACCTTAAATCATATATAGGAGATCATGAATTTTGGGTTCAACTCACTGAAAGAGAATATGATGATTCTAACTCTCAAACACTCCTTTATCATGAAGGTGGGTATTGGGAATACATAATGTCCCAGAAAGACAAGGTTGATTTGATGGTTAAGATGGTAAATGCTGTAAAAGATCTACATGAATCAAACGTTGTTCATTCAGATATCAAACCACATAATATGCTTTATGATGGTGAAAATATAAAACTAATTGATTTTAATGCATCTGTTTATTTAGGTAATGAACACGGAATAAAGGGTAAAAGAGAACAAGGAACACCTGGGTACATGCCTAAAGAGATGTATAAAGGTGAAATATCATACAAGAGTGATATCTATGAATTGGGTGTATCATTCTTAGAAATTTGGTTTGGAGATATATGGCCAAACGACACAGATAGGTATGACAAGAATAGACGTTATGTATTGGATTACCTTTCGTTGTTAGAAAATGATAATTTGAAAATCCATGGTCTCATTAAAAAGTGTGTAAACGTTAATAAAGAAAAGAGACCTGAATTGAATGAAATACTGAAAGAATTGTTCTAGAAATGTATTTAAAAAATTAAACTTATATTTTATTATAAGATGATTTTGTATGCAGATGGTAATATTAAGAGTTATGTATTAACAGATAAATATAACGTAGTTGTTTTACATGGTAAAAGAGAATCATTTAGATGTAGGCAAAGAAATAATGATAAACCATTAAAGTTCATCAGTTATAAACATATGAATAAAACAGTTAAGAAAAATAATAAAGTTATTCATGGTCATTTTAAATTAGATACTATGTCTCGTTTATAAATAAATAATCTGGATATTATTATGAATGAAATTTTTTTAATTGAAGATACACGTTTTTTAGAACATTTCAAAGAAAAATCATTTAGTGGATTTAAGAAAACAGATGTCATAAAGACATTATTTAAGAGTATTGAAACCGGTAAAGTAGAAAATTCTTGTCATTGGATTACCGAATGTATTGTATCGGGTTATTGTTTAGAAATTTTAGATAAATTAATAGCTTTTTCATCTAAAATAGTTCATATTAATAACCCTAGATTACCCGAATATCTTTGGAGGAAATATTCTTATTTTTACAAAACGATCGATAATATTAACTTAAAGAAAGATAAACATTTAATTATTCATTTTAGAAATAATCAAGTTTTAAGAAATTTATTATTTGATATAGTCACAGTTATAACATTATCGCCTAAAAGTAAAAGATATGATAAATATCCTAAAATAGATGAAAATACAGACTTTCAGTTTGATAATATTAAAAAAAGATTAAACGCACAATGTAGCTACTGTCCCGATATATTATTTAAATTTACAGATCCAGAAGAATTAAGAGTAGTTATCAATGAAATAATGTTTCATTTTAAAAATATTAATTCTGGTTATGATAATTGTTGTTATTGGATCGCATGGATTTTTCAATGGGAAAAAAAAAATAAAAAAATGAAACATAAATTTGAAATAGATGAAAGAGATATTAAAGATGTTAAAAAAAATTTAAGAAAAGATGTAGTTTGGTTGATATGGTCATCTATCCTTATAGAAGCCAATGAAAGAGATGAAATAGTTAAATCACAAATTCATGGATTATATCAACTTTTTAAATATGAATTTAGTGGACCTAAGAGAAACTTAAAGATACCCTTAATTTACCACGCAATAGGATATTTAACACATTCGGTTAAATATGATATACCAATTATAAAAGATAAAAAAATACATATAAGATGTCAATGTAATGTGAATCAAATGTTTAAAATGAAGAAAACAGGTGAAAATAAACAACCACAACAACCTATCCCTAAAAAAGAAAATAAGAAAGTTACTTTTGAAGGAGAAAAAATACAAGACATGTTTTCTGTTTTAAATGATATAGACAGTTTGATAAGTTAATCTTCATAAATATTCAAAAATCTAAAAGGATGTTTATGAGTTAGATATTCTAATTTAGATACTAAATGGGTTTGTAAACCAACCATTATTACTGCTGTTATAACATTACGTGCTTTATCTATTATTTTATTACCGTTTAACCCTAAGTAATTATTTAATTTAACAATAAAATATTCACTTATTATGTACCATACTATAGTTAATGTTATTATTTGCCCTATTATCTCTAACATAATTTCTAAATTACTTTCTTCTTTATCTAATGGCGAAAAAGCGTGATCCAGTACAGGCGATACTATAAACAAGACAATAATATATAGAACAGTAGCAAATAATATTTTTAACATTATAGTATAATTTAGATTATTATTTATTGATTAGTAGAACCGAAACCATCTTCTCCTCTACTACTATCGGATAATCTATTACTAAGTTGGAAACTAATAGGGGATAGTGTTGGGGAACATATTTGAAATAACCGCTGTCCTCCTCTGATAGTGTATGGTTCATCTGAAGTATTATCTACTGCAGCACATATTAGGCCTCTATAACCAGCATCAATAATACCCACTGAATTAGCCATCCTTAATGGTGTTTTACTAATAGATGATCTAGGATAAAGGTAATACGAAATATTATGTTCTTTTTCTTTAGTAGGGAACGCTTCACATCGGATACCTAAACTAATAATTTTTGTTTCTTTAGAATCTATAGTAATATCTTCAGTAAAGAATAAATCTAATCCACTATCACCTTCATGGTATGTGCTATGGTTAGTATATTGATTATACACGCTTTCGTTTTCAGTTTGTATTTTAAGATGCATTTTTATAATTATTTATCAATTACTTTTTAAATTAAAATCAAATTTAAATTAAAATATTTACTATATATATAAATTATGAGCGCACCATCAACTTTTGATTATACAACAGATTTTCAAAACACACCTACTGAAATAGAAACTAAATGTCATTTTAAAGAGAAGTCGTTTGATTTGTTTAAATCTCCTCATGTCGGCTTTAATCAATCAGAAAGATCTGAAAATCTATTAAAATTATTAATAATTATAGCATATGATACAAATAAAATTTTAAGGCAATCTCAAGTTGCTGCTGCTGTAGGTGGCGGTGCTTTAAAAAAAAATAAGAAAAATAAAAGATCTCAAAAAAGAAAGTAATTTAAGTTAATAAATTTATTTAGTGTATCTCGGATATTAACAATATTTTAAGTTAAAATCGTCACGGATTACAAATAAATTTAATTATTCACGCTTTGTATGACCTCATCCACCTTTCTGACCGGAAGTGGATGTAACAGCGTTTCATGGTTTAAAACCACCCTTGATCTTATTCATTCAGCCACCGGTTTGATTACTGGCATTAGGTCAACTATACCCCCCCATAACAACCTTCTTTTTACTTTTTTTAACAGTCTTTAAACGTTTTTTGCTAGGTTTAGTTTTAATGTTAATATTACCAGATGATTTATATAATTCTAAAAACTTTTTAACCTTCTTGGTAACGTTTTTACCTTTACATTCAGCTTTTTCAGAATCACTCATTTTTCTCCATTCGCTAACCTTAGTAACATCGGTTAAATAATATTTAGACTTTTCTTTATAAACAAATTTGTTATCCAAACGGATCATTCGGACCATTTATAAACTATAATAGATAATTATTTATAATAGATAATTATTTATAATATATCAGCATTCTTTCTACATAAAGGACAATTTAATTCTTTTTTAAACCAATTTAATATACAGTTTGTATGAAATCTATGATTACAATCTAAAATAACAGTTTTATCCTTTTCTTCAAATTTATCTAAACATATACAACATTCTTTATTAAACTCATCTATTATGGTAGTATCATATTCATAATATTTTAATCTATCACTTTTAATTATACTTTCATTTATATTGTTATTGTTACTACTAGTTCTATTTAAAAGGTCACTCATATAATAATTACCCGATTGATAAGAACAACATATACTTGAGCAAATTAATATAAATATCGCGCCTATGGGTAATATAGGATTAGGTTCAGCATATACACTACTTTCATTATGTAGCATATATGTATCATCTATGTAATTAGCATCTATGTGTTTATAAGGTATATCTCCCATTATATATAAAGTATTTAAATAAATTCTAAATACTAATTAAAACGATGTCTAAAACCAAATTTGACATAGATAAGTTAACAAAAACATTAGATAATGTTGAAAAAGAGATGAAAACTATAGAAGATGATGGAAAAATAAAAAAATATGGAACATTTTTTGATTCAAAATATGAAGTATTACAATTATATATATTATTTATGTTTTTTGGTGTACATTCTGATATAATTAGCCAGCTTCCAGATTTAAATAAACGAAATGATTATACTAATTTAAATTTCCCTGAAGTAGATTAGTAAAAAAAATCTACTCTATAATATAAAATGGATTTAAAGAAAGAATTTAATAAATTATGTGATCCTGCTAAATTTTATTTGATAATATCATTAGCAAGCGTAGTAGTCTATATCATACATTTAATGGGTAAAGATAGAAAAAAATATTCTTATCAACAATTAGCTATTCATGTAGTATTGATGGCTGTATGGACATTAGTCCTCAATAAAGTATGTTCATTCAAATATGGTGTAAAGATATCATGGTTATTGGTATTTTTACCTATACTATTATTAATTGTATTGATGTTCTTTGTATTTAAAATGATGGATCAATTAGATTTAACTAAACATGATTTACATAAAATGATTAAAGAAGCAAATAAGGATAAAGAAGATGAATTAGAAGGATTTCAGGGTTGTGGGAATTAAATTTATACATTTCTAAGCACTACATGCTTCACATTCATCTGGTTTAACGGTAAATTGGATTGCCGAACTAGATGGTCTCGTCCTCAAGTAATAGATACCGGTTTTGAGACCTTTTTGCCACGCATAAAAGTGCATCGAGGTTAATTTACCTGGATCTGGTGCCGCCATATATAAATTCAAACTTTGTGATTGACATATATATTTACCCCTATCAGCGGCCATATCAATGATATCTTTTTGTGAAATTTCCCATACTGTCTTATATCTGTCCTTAAAACATTTTGGAATACCCACGATATTCTGAATAGACCCATCGTTAGAAATAATTTTATTTTTCATATCTTTTGACCATTTATTAGCCAACATTAAGTCTTCTACTAAATAATTATTAAGAACTAAGTATTCACCCGCTAATACACGTCTTGAATAAATATTAGTTTGTGGTGGTTCGAAACATTCATAGTTACCTAAAATCTGTGCTGTAGAGGCAGTAGGCATCGGCGCCACCAATAAACTATTACGAACACCATACTTCTGAACCTGTACCATTAGTGATGACCAATCATATCTATCCGAAGGAGGTTTTGACCACAAATCAAATTGAAATTCACCCTTGCTTAGCGGCGATCCTTCAAATGAACTATATGCCCCTAAGTAATCATCTCTGTTTAATTCTTCTGGTATAAATTTAAGTTCCTTACCAAGCATATCCAATGTGTAACCATCAATAAATTCTTCATTAGAATTTAAATCATCTTTTTGAGTATAACCTCTTTTATAAATTTTCATCTTTTCACCTCTATCCCTCGCAAGTTCCATAGATGATTCCATCGAAGCATAATAAATTGTTTCAAATATATCTTCATTTAACTGTTTAGCTTCATCGCTGGTGAAAGGAATTTTTAGCTCCATAAATACATTCGCTAAACCCTGAACACCTAAACCTATTGGTCTGTGTCTTAGATTAGATGTTTTTGTTTCTTTAGTTGGGTAAAAATTATAATCAATAATATTATTTAGATTTACAGTCATTACTTTTACAACTTCTTTTAACATATCAAAATCAAATGATGGTCTTAAAAATCTTTCTAACTCTTCAAAACCTCCAATAAGATTCATACCACCTGTGGTAATATCAAAAATTTTAGGGAATGTAACACCTACTAGAGGTTCAGAAGATAATGTTAAATCATCTGGTCCTCTAACTTCATAATTAACTTTTAACTTATCACATAGGTTCTTAGCCATCGTACAGTAAATACATTTAGGTTTGCTATAAATTCTTAGTTTAACATTTGATAAATCCGTTTGAACTAAAAACATTTTAAGGGCTACCGATGCTAAATTACATACAGCAGTTTCTTCGGGTGAAGAATATTCAATAATTTCTGTACAAAGATTAGATGATTTAATTGTTCCTAAATTCTGTTGATTAGACTTTTGATTACAAGCATCTTTATAAAGAAGGTACGGTGTCCCTGTCTCTATTTGTGATGTTAGAATAGCATCCCATAAAGTCCGCGCGTCAACCTGCTTTACAAATAATCCTTGTTCTTCTAAACTTTCATATAAATTCTTAAATTCTTGACCATAAGCATCTGATAGGGTTTGACATTCATTTGGACAGATTAAGGACCATTTACCATCTGCTTTAACACGTTCCATAAATAAGTCTGGGATCCATAGGGCATAGAATAAATCTCTAGCCCTTTCTAATTCATTGCCATGATTTTTCTTAAGTTCTAAGAACTCAAAAATATCAGCATGCCAGGGTTCCAAGTAGATAGCAAATGAACCATTACGTTTACCTCCACCCTGATCAACATATCTAGCTGTATCATTAAATACTCGGAGCATTGGAACAACGCCATTAGACTTACCGTTTGTGCCAGCGATAAATGAATTTGTTGAACGAATATTATGAATGTGGAGACCTATTCCACCCGCATGTTGTGAAATAGTGGCACAATCTGCCAAAGTGTCATATATACCTTTAATGGAATCATCTTTCATTGCTAAAAGAAAACAAGAAGCAAATTGTTCTCTATTAGAACCAGCATTAAATAATGTGGGTGTAGCATGCGTAAAATAATGCTTACTCATTAGATTATATGTTTCAAATGCTTTACCAAGGTCATTTCTATGAATTGATAATGAAACACGCATAATCATATCCTGTGGTCTTTCTACAATAACTTTATTTACTTTGTAAAGATAACTCTTTTCAAGTGTTTTTAGGCCAAAGAAATCAAAATCATAATCACGATGATAATCAATTACGCTTTCAATTTCTTCTTTATTTTCCATAACTAAATCATAAAACCCCTCATTAACTAAAGGAGTAGACCTTTCATTAGTTATAGCATTAAATAACATAGCTACCTTTTTAGAAAACTTACCTTCGGTATTCTTATGATGATTTGAAACTACTATACGAGAAGCAATGATACTGTAATCTGGATGTGAAGAATATAATGAAATAGCTACTTCAGATGCTAAAATATCCAATTCTCTGGTTGTAACACCGTCATAAATTTCAGAGCAAACTTTTTGAGCAATAATAGTTGGATCAATATTCAACTTATGTTCAAATTCTGGATCAAATGATAAAGCATTAATCCTTGTTAAAATCTTATCAAACGATACATCTTCTAATGTACCCGAACGCTTTTGAACCTTCATTTTAATTATATTGTCTAAACAGTTTTTAAGTAGATATTGGTATAAATTTTATTTAAGAATTTAATAATATAATACTATAAAATGAAAATAGCTATTTGTGGTAAAATGTGTTCAGGTAAATCTACTTTAGCTAATTATATAATGAGTAATTATCCTGGATATCAAAAATATTCATTTGCACAAAAAGTTAAAGAATTATGTTCAGAATTATTTGATATGAAAGGCAAGGACAGACCATTGCTAATAAATTTTGCGAATAAAATGAGAGATATTGATGAAAATGTATGGGTAAACCAATTACTCAAACAAACATCTGGTAAAACAAACTGTATTATTGATGATGTTAGATATCAAAATGAAGTAGACGCACTAATAGAAGATGGTTGGTCTTTCATTCAATTAAATGTATCAAATGAATTACAGAAAAAGAGAATAATGGAATTATATCCAGATAATTATCAACTACACTTTAATTCTATGAATCATATTTCAGAAAGAAATGAATTTGTATTTCCAGAAGGTTATCCACAACGTGTGTTAGATACATGTGAAAGTAATTATCATAAAAATATACAAGAAATTAAATCATTTACGAATAATAATTAATTTTATATATATTATATATATGGATGAAAAAATTTTGCAAGCAATAGATAATTTCCCTATATTTCCTAATATGGAAAATTTTGAGGAATACTTGAAAACCGATAGTGAAGATAAATCACAATATTTTAACGCTGTAAATAAAATTAATGAAACTCTGGGTAGAATTAAAAGCGATAAAACCCAGCGACTAACTGCATATTTGGGAGATGAAAGATATAAAAAGTTCCAATATAGTATAAGTATTATTTATAATAATTTACATAGTAAGGTTAAAACATCTAAAATATCTAAAACAAGTGAATTTTATAAATGTGGGTCAAATATTAGCAAGTTATTTGTAAATCACAGTATTAAGGTACCTAGTATATACTATCTTAATTTAAAAAATGGTATACCTTTTAATGAGGAGAAAAAAAACAAATCAGCCACGGTTCTACCCAAATTAGCCACAGGTGTTCCGGGTGGTGAGGATAGTATTGAACGCTTCATAATAGCACAAAATAATGGTGATGGACATGGTTCTAATTATTCAACAGCCCTAGAAGAGATGATGCCAAAAGAAGATGGTTCTACCGGTAAAAAAGGAGAATTCTCGCATTGGATTTGGTATTGCTTTCCTCAATTCCTTGGAAATGGTAGTAGTGATCTAGCAAAAAAATACGCGATAAAGTCCCCACAAGAGGCTGTTGAGTATTTTTCAGATAGTATACTGAAAGAACGGTATATTAGTTTATCAGTGGCGGTTAATTTGGCATTAGTTGATAACATTAAGACTAGTAATAAAGATAAACTACTAGATGTTATGGGTAAACAAATAGATGTTTATAAACTTCATGAGAGTGTAAGTCTATTCTATCTGGTATCAAAATACCTAGATGATAATAATAGTGCTTCAACTTTAGAAAGTATCCTTAAATACTATGTGGATGATAAAAATAGTGTAAAACATGAAAATAATGTTCATGTAGATGTTTTAAATCAATTTACAATGAAGACATCACAACCCAGGTCTCCTCAATTTGAGGGTCAAGTAGCAAGATCACCAGCAGTTCCACCACCAGGTCTAGAATCACGCCCAGATAATATAGGAATTGGATTAAATAATGGTGGAAACCAGTGTTACATGAATGCGGTTATACAAGCCTTTACTAGTATACCTAGCATACAAGGAAAAATAAGGGGCATGGGTCAATTAGATATGAATACAATGTTGTCTCATCTAAATGAAATAATTATTAGAAAAAAACAACCAGGTATAGCTTTTATAAACCGTGGAATGGGAGCAGCTTTCACTTCAACTTATGAAAAATTAACACCTATGGAAAGAATTAAAAAAACAATTATAGAAGCAAATAATAAAGCATTCCGTGATGGCGTTGATGGAAGGAAACAATTGTACTTGGAGAAACTTAAAGCTAAACTAATAAATGAGCACATAGATAAATTAAAAGTCATTGCTTTAACTTATGATGATATAAGAATAATAACTGAAATAAATGATATTGATGTCAGTGGTTTGATCAGAATAATAATTGAACAAGTAAGTAAAGAAAGTTTTGGCGAATTTTCACAAGAAATATTACTACCATTTATTTATCACGAGCAACAAGATGCATATGAATTCATAAGTTCATTTTTAATACCTTATTTAGAATATGTAGAATTTTTTATAATGGATAACGCTATACAATTTGTCAAAAAATCATGTTTAAACTGCCCGGAATACTATGTATATGGATATAAAAGAGGACAAGCCACATTTGAAATACCGAGCTTTCTGATTAATTCTAATAATACTGTAGCTGATTGTTTTACTGATTATTTTAATGATGAGGTAGTGGATGATTTTAATTGTGGTGATTACCCACACCACGAAGATCCACCCGCCCCCCGCTGTGTTAATACTAAAGGACTTTCATTAAGTGAAAAAAAAATAATAACCTTTCCAGAAGTATTAATTATATCACTAAAACGTTTTAAATATAATACAGCGACCCAAACAAGTGAAAAAATAACAAAAAACTTGACATTATCATCAAATATAAATATAAATGGTCTAATATATAATTTACAAGCAGTAGTTTATCATCAAGGGTCTACAATAAATAGCGGTCATTATATAGCAGAGTGTTTAGTTGATGGACAATGGATAAATTATGATGATGATATTGTGACACCTGCGGTGGGCGAGCCAGTGGATAATAGGAATAGGCAATCATATATTTTATTTTATACTAGACAAACACCTGTAGAAGACACAATGTTTGTAGAAAAACTATTTGTCAAACGTGCATTAGATGTTGCAACACAAGCAGAAATTTTGAAAGAGAGTACAGCAGAAGCAGCAGAAGCAGCAGAAGCAGCATTAGAATTAGCACCTGATGTGGAACATATGGTAGATGAACCATTTAAAAAAGGTGATCTAATTCAAATTACACAGGGTAAATTCGCCGGTAAAACAGGAAGTGTAGTTTCAGTTGATGAAGACTTCGATGATACGTTTAATGTTAATTTAAATGGTGTGCCTGAAATTTTGATGGTTCAAAAAGAATATATAGAAAAGTTATCACCCACAGTACCAATAGACCTACAACCAGCAGACCTACCAACAGCGTCGGGACCAGAATTCCAACCAGCAGCAGAATTAGAGCAGGTGCCTGCAGCAGTAGCACAACATCCAGAAGCAGTAGCATCAGGAGAAGTCTCTGAACAACCTACAAAAGCTATATTCTTTGATTGGGATGATACCTTAGCAATTCAATTAAGAGGGGGTGAACTAGAAGCAGCAAATACTCCCGAGACAAAGGCTATTCTTAAAGGCTATGATGCTTTAATTCCTATTGAAGGTTCATCTAATATATTTACTACTGAGAATATAATTAATTTATTGGGTGAACTAACAAAGAATAATGTTCCATGGTATATACTTTCGTGTGGTGGAAATAGAAATGACTATCAAAACTTAATAAAAATGGCTAATGGTTATGGAATAAATATAAATGCATCAGGTGAAATATGGATGGGATATGAAGGTGAAAATCAAGAATTATACAGAGTGGACGGTGTGAATGGAGGGATGATTTGTGATCAGAATCCCACTGATGCTAATGATAAAATTAAAGGACTAACTAAATTAATGGAGTTTAATCCATTTCTAGCAACAGTAGACAAATGTTTAGTAGATGACCAAGAAGATAATATTACTGCATTAAATGCTTATTTAGGTAAATCTATAAGACCGGGAAAAGATGAAACGGATAAAATAATTGCTGCTCACCCATACAGAATAAGTGCTACTTTTTTTGTTTATTATGGTAGCGAGGAGCACTATCTCGCAAAAAATATATTAAATAATCATACTAAAAAAATAGATCAAATATATGGATGGTGTGAACTAGAAGCACAATCCTCTCCACACCTACCACCAGAACACAGTCCGCCTGCAGGTCCACAGGAAGAAAAAATAGCTTTATTCTTTGATTTTGATGAAACATTAATATGTAAGGCTAATGTAATGTCAGATTTACCTACGGGATATATACATGTTGGGAATATCGCTGGTTGGAATATTATTACTAGTCAGGCTATTATAGATTTATTAGTATTATGCACTAGTAATGATAACATAGATTGGTATATTGTTTCAAAGGGAGGTAATTTAAATGTTTTAGAATTATTAATACAAACATATGCAGACAAAAATATAATAATAATGCCGAACGGAAGATATTTTAGCGGAAAAGAAGGGGTTATGGCCATTAATACTCCGCAAGATAAAGCTAATATAATAGATGGTATTATGAAAAAAGAAAGATATAGTTTAGGATTATTTGTTGATGACAAACTCGAAATGTGCAATGCTGTGGAAAAAGTTAATAATATAAAGTCCCCAGCCGTCCACGCTAGTAAAGATTGGACATTAGAGGATACTGCTGGTAAGCGTTCAATAATAAATTTTACTATTCCAGGGGATAATTGGGATCACAATAACATTACTGTAGGTATACATTTACTTTCAAATAATACTATATTAAGGGATATTATGCCTGTTATAAGTGAGTATTTGGGTGAAGCGGGACCAAGCGCTCCACTAGCTGGAGCACAAGCAGCATACCGACCACCAGGAGCAGCAGCAGCACCAGCATCAACGGATAAATTGCCATACAAAAAACATTACAATGTGGAAAAACTACAGGGAACGATAAACGCACTTAGGGAACAGTTGAAAACTAATGCTAGTCATCTGACACCTGGTGCCGTTCATATAATTAATAATGATATCGCGCTGTTAGAAAAACAAATCATTGTAAAACAGGCAGAGGGACAAGCTGCAGCTGCACCAGCGATGAGTGACGGTATATTTCAAGCAACACTCTTATTCAAAAAAAGAGGTTTTATGGGCACATCCTGGAAAGGTATTAATGAAAAATGTAATGTAGAAATACATTCTAATTTATTTAAACTAGACACACTTAATGATGTAAATATTAAAGATGATAACCATAAAACACACTATAGCTATAAAAGTTACAATGTTAAAAAATTATCAAAACCAGATAAAGATAAAGAAGGTATATTTGGTAATAATTATCGTGTTCAAATTGAATTTAGGGGGAATAGCACCAATCATACAATTGTATTGGGCTTTGATAGTAATCCTGATATAGTTAGATTTATAAATGAATTATCTACTTCCAGCGGATACACAGGAAGTAAACCTGTTTACAGAGGTGGTAATAAAAGACGTTCTAAAAGAAAGATTAATAAAAGACGTTCTAAAAGAAAGAATAATAAAAGAAGTTCTAGAAAAAAGAACACTACTAAAAGACGGATTTCTAGAAGAAAGAACACTACTAAAAAAAGATATTCTAGAAAGAAATAAATTTATTTATATCTAAATAATATAATGGAAGAAGGTTCTGTTAATGTTTATGTTCCTAATACAATATATTTCAAAGTCAATATATTTCAAAGTCAATATATTTCAAAGTCAATATATTTCAAAGTCAATATAATAAATTTTAGATGATCTAAATATACTGGAGATTGTAGCGGTTTAGCTTATTGGTATATTAATATTAATGTGCATTGTAATGATTTAATTATTTATATTCAGGGTGACTTCCACACAACTTATCCAATCCACAAGACATTACAGTTGAATTTGAAAGCAGGGGTTTGAGGAAACAAAAATATCATATGTCATTGGATATTAATGGTATGTTTATGCACAAAGTTTAATGGGTGCTAAAAAGAAAAAGAAAACTAGAAAAAAAGGAAAAAAACGTAAAAGTCTAAATAAGTTTAATTTAATTTTTATAAATATTCTTTTAAATAAAAGATATCATATTTTTAATTATCTAATGTTGGATTTCAAGTGTTGGATTACTAAACCTGTTAAATATGATGAATATTATGTTACAAAAGATATTTTAAATTTAATGGTTGATAAGATACATCAGTATGTATTTTCTAACTCTGCTTTAGAATTTGATTATGATGAATCATCATTTAAAGAAAAATTTTATAAATTGTTATACGAAACATATTATTTAGATGAACCTGACGAATTTAAACCATATGATGATGAAATGTATGATTATTTTACTATGAAATTTTCAAATGATATTATTGATATTTATTTTGAATGTAAAGAATTAGTAAAACAATATAATATAGATTTATTCTGTAAAACTGATAATTCTATTTATTTACAAGAGTTCTTATTTAATACACTGTTAGTAGAGGAACCATATAATGATGAAGCAAATGAATTATCCGATGAAGAAAATATAGACTATACTATAGATGGATGAAAAATATAAGAAATTAATGGCACAACATGGTGGTTATATCCCTTTCACAGTCTTAGGTGGAAAACATCATACCCATGGTCCTTATAAGAAAAGAACTAAACGACCAACTAAACTTAATAAAAAAACCGTCCGTAACAAGAGACCACCGTTTGTAAGAGATGCTGGTAAATATACACCGGGTACAATTATTAGAAATAACGAGACCCTCTATCAATTAAATTCAAATAAATCATGGAATAAAATATAACAAATATATAATGGACGTAAAAATAATAGATAAAGGAACACAACTATTTAAAACAGTTAGTTATGAGTGTGAATCAATAAAATCATATATGGATATTAAACCTACAAAACCGTGTTATACTAATAAAATGATTTGGTTAAGTGAAGATAGAGAAAGAGCTTTATCTTATGGATCGGACTTGAAAATATTCATGGTAAAGAATGATTTAAATTTATTAAATTTAACTAATGATAATATACCTAATTTTTTAAATGATAAAATAGATGACGAATACCCTGAGATAAATTCAACTATACTCAGGGTAATCAGTAGAGATAGTTTAAACCTTAGAGAACAAACTATAAATTTGTATGGATTATTAACTGGTGCTCCACCGTTTAGTGTTAATGTTCAACTACATATCCTTAAAACGGTTAGAGATAATATTAAAGGTTATGGCGATATATTTAGATACGATGGTAATACTATTGGACAAATAATGATTACACCAGATAAAAAAGAATTTGCAAATGTTGTAGATGAATATATTTCTATAGGTGATAGTTTAGATGAAGAACAATTAAAATTAACAAATCAAAGGTTAAGCATCTATGGTTTAGATCAATTATTATTAAAATTAATGTGTTTAAATGAACAGGTTAATCACAATGATGTACATGGTTGGTATGTTCCCCGGGGGTCACAAACAGTATGGATCGAGATTGTGAAAGGACAACAAGTAAGTGATATGGGAGAAATAGCATTATTTGATTGTAGAAATTTGGTAGAATGTTCTATAAAAGGTAGTATAAAAAAGAAAACTAAGAGAAAAAATAAATCAAAACCTAAAAAATCTAAATCTAAACGTAAATCTAAACCTAAGAAATCTAAACCTAAGAAATCTAAACCTAAATCTAAGGGATCTAAAACTAAATATATGTTAAATTAATATGAATACTCTAGATATAGTATTCATAAATGTGATAAGTTACATGGGTGGGATTCTAACGGGAATAGGTATATTTATAAAATACAAACATACTTTGCTAGTAAAAACAAATAGTTACTGGAATTAGTTAATAATTTAACAGATGATTTGAATAATAAAGTCAGTGATATAAATATACAAACATCATTGGTTGCTCCTATTATGTCACACGCACGACCGGTGATAGCATCTGTGTCCACACAGGCAGACCTTAAAGGAATAGTAAGGGTTAGAATATAATTAAAGTTATCATTTTAAGATTTACTTATTAACTGTCCGAATCATTTATAGATGGTTAAAGAAGACAAATACGGGTTTAACCGAGGCCTAGTTCTTCCCTCACGGCCTCTATCTCAGCCTTAACTACCGCTAAGTCTATTCTGTTTATTGTAGATCTTAATAATTCTATCTTATCGATGTTTTCTCTATTATATCTTTGAGAATAGTCTGATACAAGTAATCCATTTATTATATCCTGAATTATATCCAAAATACTGATATCACCTACTCTATCTGGCAATGTACCACCTAACATATTAACCTTTCCACCAGTTATATTTTTTAGTTCTTTTAAACCCATTTGCTGTAATGTTATAAGTTGGTTAACCATAGCTGTATCCATAGTTTTATCTAATTTATTTTCTATACCTGATACTTTCAATGTTCGCCCTCCTCCCCCCTGACCTATGATGGATTGTGGATTATTAGCTTCAATATCATGATATAATTGGACCAGATTTGTTCCGTTGAAAGGTTTATTTAATGTAACTAAATGATATAAAGTTACACCTAATGCCCAAAAATCTGTCTTCTCACCAAAACCCCCCCCAACAAACGTTTCTGGAGGCATATAAGGAGCTGACCCCCTTTCAGTCAATTTTTTCGGTGCGCCACTTTCATCCCAGTCATACTCTGATAATCCAAAATCAACTAATTTTATAACACCACCGGCTATTACAAAATTATCTGGTTTAATATCTAAATGAATAACACTATTATCATGACAAAAACATAATCCATCATACATTTGTAAAAATATATTTGAAATTTTATGTAAATCTACCATATTCTTTTTTTTACATACATTAATATAAGCGTATAAATCAGGAGGTGTGTAACGTGTGCCATCCAATATCCCGTCAGCATATTCTAGTATAAAAAAACCAAAATAATCCTTATATTGAGGTAGTGAAAATGCATCACTAAAAATTTTAATAACATTATGGCGCCTTTGATCTTCACTGGGTATATTACTTAATTTATTGAGTATATTAATTTCTTTGGCATCACTACTCATATTTGTTACAGCTTTAAGGGTGTAATTAACCGTATTAGTTAAATTTTGTATTATATATACTTCTCCATAAGAACCACTTGATATTTTATTTAATATATTATACTTATCAGTATTATACGTGAAGGATTTCCCAGCCAAATTACCCCCTTTATATTTTTTTTTACTTATACGCTTAGACAGTTTAATTCTACGCTTAGACAGTTTAATTCTACGCTTAGACAATTTATTTCTACGCTTAGAATTATTTCTACGCTTAGAATTATTTCTACGCTTAGAATTATTTCTCAAATATAAACGCCCCATATATATATATATATATATATATTTATCTACTTCCAATATAATTCTTTTATTTTAAAGTTATCATTTTTTAGATACTGTTGATATTCATCATCAACATAGATGGTTATCCCCTGTTCCTTTATTAAAGGTGATTTTAAGGTCCATTTATCTTTTTTTAACATAGTAGATAAATGTTTGACTCTACCACTAGGTCCTCTTAGATTACCAGATTTTTTAACTCTCCACTCACATTGCATCGCCTCTACCATAGTTTTAAATCCATCGATAATACAGATAGGATACCAACTATCTCTTTTACTTGTATACTTCGCACCTCCTTTTATTTCTTTATTATGTTGTCTAAATCTTCTTAAAAAATCATTCGTCATCCCTACATATGAATATTTATCTGATTTAAGAATGTAAACTAGGTAAGTCATTTATTATCATCTTCATTTAAATTAAACAGATTTATACCTATTTAACTTTATTTTTAGATTTATTCCTTATAGATTTCTTCTTTTTAGATTTCTTCCTTTTAGATTTTATCTTGGATTTTTTAGAACGTTTTTTGGTTTTCTTATTAGTTTTTCTTCGTTTATTCCGCATTAATTTTCCGCCTGTTTGGGGTTCACCCTTAAATATTTCTAATTTTTCCTCCGCGAACGGCGACGTTTTCGCGCAGTCAGGGCATAATGTATCATACAACAGTGCACCGGAAACTAAACCACACCTACTATCATGGCCCGCGCGACCCAGAGACTCTACACGACACCCTTCGGACTCGCGAATTAGTTTATTTTCTGGTGTCCACCACCCCACACTGCTTATCCCAGGCAGAAACCCTTTACAATATTTATTCCCACAGGTTCTACATTTTACCCCCGCAGTGGGGCCCCAGATCGTCATGGACAGGAGCGGTGATTCTAGCCTTGCCTTCATTTCACTCTCTTTCAAATCTCTCCTTACATTAGAATCCAGATGGTTCGCAGTAGAATAGGCCTCGTGTGCTTCTTTTATATACCCTTCTAACCATTTTGTGTCTCCCTCTTTTTCTTTCTCTACAGCCCGTTCATTTTTCTCCGTGAAAACTTTTATAGCCTTAGTTACATTCAACTTCTGATCTTCAAGAATTTTTTTTAAAGTTTTATTGAGTAATTTTAAATTTTTTGCCGGGATCTGAAGAAACCTGAAGAGCTTTGTGCCGCCTTCTTCGTCGTTAAGTAGACTTTGAAGTTGGGCTTCATCCTTTTCCACTAGCTCGGCAAGGTTTTCAACCGATTGCGTCACACGATATATGTTTGAATTGGTGATTCCTGGAAGCCCTCTAAGCACCTCGTTCGACTCTAAATTTTCTGAAAATAAATCGAAAACGGGTCCGTCGATTACGCGTCCGTCGATTATATGGCTATCTTCTATTTTCTCTTTCATTTCGTTTAACTTAATATGCAACGTAAATGTTTTAGATAATGAAGCAACCGTAGCATCTACCATCCAGTTATGGTACCTTAGTTGTCTTTGTATGTATAGATCACCCTCATTCACTTCCCATATTGGGTATTGTCTCTGTCCATTTTTACGGCCCGCATCATTTTTACCGGAAATTATTTTGTTTACTTCTGTTATCACTTTTACGGTTCGGTCGCTTTTTATTTCATTTATAACTTTTTTACTCTGATCATCTAGTATCGGTCGCCCTTTAACGTATTTATCATATAATTCATCCAGTGTTAACCAGATTTGTAGTTCATCATGGATATCATATCTTAAATATTTACATTTTTCTTTATATATTGATGTGATAGTCTCCTTCCCCAAATCAGTTGCAAATTTGTCTAAATCATCGAAAGGTTTTAGTCCATTCGAGCGTGCCCAGCTGATCCTTCGCCTGATAGCCATTTCGTCCATTCTAAGATCCTGTCTATGATCCAGTCGGATCCTTCTCTTTTTCCGGTCGTACTTTTTCGGAACGTTATATTCGCTAAACTCGCGTAAAAATATAGCGAGATATTTATTATATGTAGTAATAACTTGTTTAACCCCTTTTTCATAATCCACGTAATTAAGCCACTGCTTTGCGGTGGAATTGCGCCAGGGGGCGTGGTAGTGTTTGTGGTGGAGGTGTGAATTACGTTGCGGCTTGTACCTCTCCAAATCCTCTGGGGATAAACCGTATGTCTCCTCTGATGCTGCTGCTGGTGCTGCTGCTGGTGCTGCTGCTGGTGCTGCTGCTGGTGCTGCTGCTTCCGATTGTCCGTCGTAGATCTGTCGCTTTTTAGGATCAGATAGTGTGTTGTGGGCCTCATTAAGCTCCTTGAACTTCTCCGTGGCCTCGGGTGCATTACTCTTGTCCGGATGCCATTTCAGCGCCTCCGTGTAATACGCCTTCTTCAGCGCTGCTGGGCCAGGATTATCAGCCTTTTTGAGACCAAGGACTGTATAGTAGTCGGTTTTAACAGGTTCACTCATATATATATATATATATATATATATATATATAAAATTAATCAAGTCCTTCTATAAAATAAACAATATGGTTTTTGACTAAGTAGTTCTCGTTCATCTACTTCTCTAACATTTGTATCGTTGTATTCCCTCCACTTACCATCTAAAGCATTTTGACACATCGCATAATAATGACCACCTCCAAGTGATCCACTTTGAATACATATCCCTGATAAACTATAAGTTTTACCCTTTTTCTCATAATCAACTAAATAATCGTCTAAATCTAGTTTTAAAGGATATTCTACAAAGTTATCTTTTTTTGATCTACTAGAATACCTTTTGAGCAAAATTATGATAACATTTGAAGTTTTCCATAATTTAATTTTTTTATCCGGATTCACTTTCTGTTTACATTTATCGCATGTCCACAGATTATCCGCATCCAAGGTAGTTTTATTTGTATATGATGATAAACAATCGTATAGATTAGAATCAGACCCTGGTATTTCTAAAGATAATACCATGAATGGTTCAAAGTTAACTGTATAGTAATCGCATTTAGAACACGAAGTTATAGTTAATTGTTGTGAATAAAACTTTTGAATAATATAAGAATAGTCATCTTTAAAGAAATCAGACCAAGATTTAACCGATTTCACTTGTAACCGTTCAATTTGGTTAGTGGGTGTTCCATCGACGGATATCTCCGCTCTAAGTTTAATAGATTCGTGTAGTAAATTCATAAAAATACTAATAAATTCTTCTGTATCATTTTGATTAAAATTATAAAAACATATATCTTTTTCTGCGCAACAAGACATAAATTTTTTTAAGAATGTTGTAGGAACAACTACTTTTTCACCCAAGGATGACCACAAATGTATCTGCGTGTTATACCAGCTCTTATATAATTCATCTGATTGATTTAAGTGCTCAATAAAGTCATCATTTTTTGGATGGAATTCTAAAAGATGACTTAAACATTGTATAGCAGAATTCATATAGCATGTATTACCGAGATTAGCTAATCCTTTATTACCAGCAAGATTATTTGACATTCTTTATTATTTAATTTATAGAATAATTCTTTAGGTATTAAAATGTAAGTAATAATATAATGTATAAGTTTAAAAATAAAGAATTAATATTATCATCTATATCTATATCTCCAGAAATAAGAAAGGGTAACACATTGCTAACAAATAAAGATATAACTATTTTTAATAGTTCCCTTATACCCATCAAAGATACTACTAATTATTTGATAGCAAGTAGAGGTTGGTATGGCAACGTTAGATCATGGGACGGAATTAATTTTGTAGTGTTAACAGTCTTCAATAAGAATTATAAGAAGATTAATCAAAATATCATCGATGTTGATTTATCGTTATTAGAAGAACACACTCTAAAATTTAAAGAATTTAAGAATAGAATAGTAGTTCATCAAAAACAAGCATCAGATGGCCCTGAAGATCCTAGATTATTTTATTATAAAGATGATATATTCATACTGGTCAATGAACTAGACGATGATAGTAAACGACAAATGTATTTAGCAGTCATAGATGTAGATACTCTTAACTACAAAATACCCAAAACACTGGTATGTGAATATCAGTCCACTAATTTTGAGAAGAACTGGGGTCCTTTCACTTACAAAAATAAATTACATATGCTTTATGATATTAACCCTCTAAAGATCTTAGAAGTAGACGGACAATACAACTGTAAAATGGTAATCAATAAGTCAGATAAGAAAATTTCAGAAATGGTTAAAAGTTTTGGAGATCTTCATTTTCATATGAGAAATAGTTCTAATTTAATTAAATTTGGTAAAGAGTATTTAGGTATTGGTCATGCTGTTTTAGATTATAAACAGGACACAAATATTAATAAATACCTGATACCCGCATTAGCTGATTCTGATTATAGTGGAACAGATAAAGATTATTTTAACCGGTTTTTTAAATATTATTTAGGATTCTTTTACACCTTAGATATGAATAAACAAGAAATCACTAAAATAAGTCCATTCTTTCAATTACCGAGCAAAGAATCTAAACAAGAGTTAATCTTTTTCCCAACATCATTTTATGAAGACAAAGATAACTTCTTAAATATATCATATAGTTTAGGAGATAATAGATCGTATATATGTAAATTACATAGAGAAGTTGTCAAAGCATCACTGTATAATAAAGAAAATATAGACGTTCATATGAATTTTAATATTAATCCAAATTATTATCTGGAACTTTTAAGAACTCTAAGAATTATGAATAATTTACCTCATTCTCTAAAAGATTACAATATTTTTGTTGGAACTAAGAACAGAAAAAATATGAAAAAAAGTGTTATGAAACAGAGTAAATATATGAGTAAGAGTGGTTCTAAGAGTAAAAGTAAATCTAAAAGTTCTAAGAGTAAATCTAAAAGTTCTAAGAGTAAATCTAAAAGTTCTAAAAGTAGAAGAAGGTAGTTTAAAAAAACGTATATTTTTTTCTATGCTAAGGTATAAAATATGGGAGGAGGACTTATGCAACTTGTAGCTTATGGCGCTCAGGATATCTACCTAACGGGTAACCCTCAGATTACTTTCTTTAAGGTTGTTTACAGAAGACACACTAACTTCTCGTTGGAGGCTATTGAACAGACTATTAATGGCACTGTTGCAGTTTCGGGTAACTCTACCGTAACTATATCTCGCAATGGTGATTTAGTATCCAAAATTTATATTACAAATGATGGATCTACCACAACAACACATGGGGCACATATTATATCTGAAGTTGAATTAGAAATAGGTGGTCAGCGCATTGATAAACATACTGCTGAATGGAATCAAATCTGGAATGAATTATCTACGCCTGAATCAAAAGCACATGGATTATCTTGTATGATTGGTTCTTGGGGTACCTCTGGAACTACAGGAGTTACAATGACACAATACCCGCTAAATTTTTGGTTTTGTCGCAATCCGGGTCTCGCTTTACCATTAATTGCTCTTCAGTATCACGAAGTCAAACTTAAGTTCACATGGGGTTCGACGACTAATGCCGGTATTGATTCTAATGTTAAAGTTATGTGTGATTATATTTACCTTGACACTGATGAACGCCGTCGGTTTGCTCAGGTATCACATGAATACCTTATTGAGCAAATTCAAGTTCAGTCTGCTAATGGATCAACATCCAATAAACTCAACTTTAACCATCCAGTTAAAGAATTAATTTGGACATCTCATGCAATGGATCTGACCGGTTATACGACAGCACAACTTAAACTTAACGGACACGACCGCTTTTCTGCGCAGAATGCTGAATATTTTCAATTAAGACAACCATTTGATTATCATACTGCTATACCAGGACAAAATATGCCATCGGGACATAATGTCCCGGTGAATATAAAAGGAGCGGCAGCCCAAGTAGAGTTGATTGCTGATGCGAATATCGGTTTAATGGACCAGAAAGGAGTAATTACCGGCGGAATAACCGGTGTTGGAACTCTTTCTTCAGGTGAAGCAGAAATAGAGGTTTCTGTTGCTTTAACTACCGGAACATTGGCTGTTTCTGCCACAGCCGCAGATGAAATTACAGATGGAGCAATGGACGGGGCTCCGGCAAGAGCCGTCACCGCAACAGCCGCACGAAGACCAGGTGCTGCTGGTGCCGCAGGTAACCCAGTATATTCATTTTTAACCGCCGATTTAACACAGATCCCTGCTGTAGGATCTTTAGTAACTATCCACTATTCCATTGACTCTGGTGCTACGCTTAAGCTTGATACATTTACTGTAGAGGCGGCGGCGGTGGGTGGCGGTGGTGCCGGTAATTATTCTGATGCATGTGTACATATTATCTTTAATGGTCGTCTGGAAGCATTCAACAACCAAGTAGACCAAAGCGCATTAAGAATATATTCTATGGCTAACGGTCCATCTGTACACAAGAAAAATCATTGTCGTACAAGTTTAATGACCAATCTAATTAACGTTTACTCATTCGCCCTAAAACCAGAAGAACATCAGCCATCGGGAACTTGTAACTTCTCAAGAATTGATAGTGCTAAATTAGATTTTACAGGAGGTACGGCACCGTTATCAACACATAATATCTACGCCGTCAACTATAACGTTCTCCGTATCATGTCCGGTATGGGTGGTCTAGCATACAGCAACTAAGTAATTAATTAATTAATCTTAAATTATAAGTTTTTCATAAATTATCAAAAATAATTTGATAATATTTTAAGGTTATTTCTTCTTAAATTTTTTTCTATGTTAAGGTATAAAATATGGGAGGAGGACTTATGCAACTTGTAGCTTATGGCGCTCAGGATATCTACCTAACGGGTAACCCTCAGATCACTTTCTTTAAGGTTGTCTATCGCAGACACACTAACTTCTCGATGGAGGCTATTGAGCAGACATGGAATGGTTCTGCAACTACAGCTGGCCGTTGTACGGCAACTATTTCTCGTAATGGTGATTTAGTTCACAGAATGTATTTAGAGGTTTCGGGGACACCTGTCGCAGGGGCAGATAACCTATCAGCTATAGTAGATAGCATAGAATTAGAAATAGGTGGTCAGAAAATTGACAAGCATTCGGGTAAGTGGATGGAGGTATGGGCTGAATTAACTGAACCCAACCCAACTGGGATGGTTGGACAACATGATGAAACTGGTGGCACAACTTTCCAACTTATGTCAGGCATGGGTGGTATGGAAGGTGCAGCAAGTGCTGGTAGATGGTTTATACCATTACAATTTTGGTTCTGTCGCAATCCAGGTCTTGCACTACCGCTTATTGCCTTACAATATCATGAAGTTAAAGTTATATTGACACATATTATTGATACTGTAATTGACACTAACACTACTAATCAATTATGGGCTGATTATATCTACCTGGATACAGATGAACGCAGACGCTTTGCTCAGGTATCACATGAATATTTAATTGAGCAGGTTCAAGAGCAATCGTTATCTACTACAGGGACTACTCACGAACTTAATTTTAATCACCCTGTTAAAGAATTAATATGGGCCGCTTCAACCGGGGCAAGTGGAACGCTTGCTGGTTCTACTTTAGTTATTCCAGCTACACAAGGGACAACATATCATTTAAAACTAAATGGTCATGATAGATTTGCTGCAAGAGATTCAAGATATTTCTCTAGAGTTCAGGTATGGTCCCATCATAGCGGACCGGGTGGACTTAATTCCACCGCACAGGATGACGGAACTGGTCACAACGATTCTATATGTGTTTATTCTTTCGCCCTTAAACCCGAAGAGCATCAGCCTTCTGGTACATGTAACTTCTCGAGAATTGATAATGCTCAACTTGTTGGGAGCATAGCTTTAACAGGGGCGAATCCTCATATTTATGCCGTAAATTATAATGTCCTTCGCATTATGAGCGGTATGGGTGGTTTAGCATATTCCAATTAAACTATATTGCTTAATTAGATTAAGCAATTAACTATAAATAAATATAAAAAACATTAAATTATTTACTCTTTTAAAGTAGTAACACGGTATATTAAATCATATATTAAATCATATATTAATGTTTAGGTAATTCCTATTTGATATAATACCACGAGTTTTCAAAACTTGAACTAAACCTTCAAGTCTTTCTTCTAATACCTTAACTCTTTCTTCTAAACTTGCCGAATCTGATGATACAGCTGGTTCAGTCGTTAACATTTCTTGTACATTTTGTACAACTTCTTGAGTAGATACAGGAGCTGGTTCTTCTACAGGTGCTTCTTCAACAGGTGCTTCTTCTACAGGTGCTTCTTCTACAGGTGTCTCTTCTACAGGTGTCTCTTCTACAGGTGTCTCTTCTACAGGTACTTCTTCCGTATCAGTAGATTCTTCTTCAACTTCATTGACAACAGGTTCTTCAACATATTCACTCATTTTATAATAAGAGATAATAAAATAATTTTAAGTAATTAAATTTAAATAAATAAAAATGAAATTAAGATTGTGAATAATAGAGCTTCATTAAAAGTTAAGGAATCGAACTTACGATCTTTATCTGATACCGATGACCAGTTACCAATTAATTTAGGTGCTACGCTATTGTATGCGAATTGAACGATCATAGCTCTTAATAAAAATAAAACAATAAGCATTACCACTAATGCTACTGGAGATACTTTCTCAGACTTTAACAAAGATTTAATTTCTTTACCACCACCTAACATAACAGTTCCTAGCATTTTACTTAAGATTATATTTTTATTTTAAGAATATAAGTTCTGTTTCTTTTTCATCCATTTCTAAGTCAAAGACTTGTTTAACTGGATTCATAATTTGATTGGTTATGTAAAATTCATAATCCAAAGATATATTCTGTTCAACAATATAATCTGGATCTTCAATTCTATCGCCTTGTAAAACTTTTTTGTCTTTTGGAAGACCTTTTCTTGGACCGCTTTTATAAACATTATCTTTATCTTTTAACATATGTTCTGGTAAAACTCTATAAGCAAAACCAATTCTGTCGCCTGCTTTAGGTTTATTACCTGGATCCCTTTCACCCATTCTATCTGCTAACACTTTGTGTGCTATGGATGTAGGATTCTTATAATAACCTCTTAAAGATTTTGTAATAATGAAATTTCTCATAGTAAATTTAGCGTCGCGAATATCTTTAAGAGTTTCTTTTACCCAAGTAGATGTTTTCTGTAAATCTTTATCAATCATAATTTTCTCAATTACGTTACCAAAGACATGCTTCACAATTGGAGCATTATCCCTTCTCTTTAATACGATACCCATAGAGTTACGACTACAATAATTGATATCAAACTCATATTTATCTGCAACATAACGTTTCTTAGATATCAGAATAAATGGATAAAACGTTTTTTCATATTCTAAGTCTTGGGGTTTATAGATTCCCATAGCAGGATCTTCTACAAAGGTAGGGTTCATCAAATGTTCGGTTACCCATTCCCCTGCATCTTTACCACATTCTATACAGAATTGTAATGCTTCTTTGCCTACCAATAGTCTATCATTCTTATAGCGTTGCCACTTAATGAATACAGAATCTGTATCCCCATAAATAACTTCGGGTGCCCTACAACCGTTACTTATAGCCCACTTTGATTCTTTCCACCATCTTAGTTCAACACCATCCTTCGCATCATAGATACGACTTCTACCGATAGATGTTGTACATGCTGCTAACTTATTAAAGTATATAGGACTTGTTTTAGCACCCATTTGACCATAAATAGAATTAGCAACTAACTTATATGAAAGTTGTAGACCGTCTAAAACCTTTTTCTTAAATTCATTCTTTTCATTCTTAAGACGTTTCTTAGTAGCACGTCTTTGACTTAGTAGATGTGATACAGCCATAGGAATAATACCCATCGGTTCTCCCTTGTTCCGCTTCTTGAAATGACAAACTATTTTCTTTTGATTTTCATCAATTTTCTTACTAATAGTTAGCTTACCTTCTTCTTCAACATACTTGTAATTATCATATTCAATTGTTTCATAATCAACACCCGGTGTTAATCTGTTCAAATATTGTTCATCTAAGATAATTGTATCGTGTGAAATATTTTTCTCTATGATAGAACTTGGATAAAGTGAAGCATAATCCACCACACCCACAGGATCTTCCAAATAAATACCCGGCGTTGGATCTAAGACAATCGCTCCTTCGTAACCAGCTCTTGGTGGTGGTGATTCTATCTGATCTAGAATATCTTTTAAATACCATTCATTAATAACTCTATAATCAGGTGTTTCATATTTTCCATTTTTATCTGTATTAAGTAACCATCCACCACGCTCTTGTCTAATATCTTTTATAATCTTATTTTTGACATATTCACGACCATTCTTAATATAATCTTTAACATAATCATGGATATGGAATGGTCTTGCTAAAGTAGGGATACGAACATCATTAGAATTACATACTTTAGTAATTAGTGAAAAGATCTTAGCACCCTGACCCCTCAAATAAATATAAGATTGTGGGACACAACATACATTAGCCATTGCAATATTATTAGGTATGATATCTAATGCCATTGTTAAATTAATACAAAGTTCACAATCCTGAATACAGTATTTGGCTACTTCAGCACGACCAGAAGGACCCCCTGTTTTATGCTTTTTGAAAATATCTTGAGGTGAAACATCGTCTTTCATCAAACACCATTCAATCTTGAAATACTCTGATTTAGTGGGATCCCAAGTTGATACTAATCTACCAGATTCATCTTTTACTTCTGAAAACTTAATATAATCTTCTTTCAAGTATAAACAAGACTCATCTCTATTGACTTTATAAACTTTAAACTTTTTATTATCATTATAGTAAGTTTCACCAATATTACTATGAAGACGAAGTGAAATATAATCTCCATCTTTAAGATGTCCAAATTCAGTTGTATATAATTTAGATTTACCCTTCAACTTAGGTCGTTTCCATGATTCAATACTTTTAATTTTACCTCGCATAAAATGCGCGGCAACATTATCCAGTTTATAAGATTCTAAGTTATGACCTTTTTCAACTTCTTTTTGGAGATCATAGATGATACGTCCATCCATGTGAATATAACGATTATAATCAGCTGTTCCAAAATTGCTTACTTTTATTTTCTTTTCACCACATTTCTTAGAACGATGATTTTTAGAAACAACTTTATTGTTTGAATCAATTTTACCCATATTCATAAATTTATATTTATACGGTTTATCGTATACGCTAATACGGTCCATCATATAAGCAAAATCAAAACCAAAGATATTGTAACCTGTTATATATTCAGGATCAACTTCTCTAATTATTTCAGTCCATCTTAAAAGTAGTTGTAACTCATTCTTACAGGGCACTACTTCTATATTATCTAGAGGGGAACATATTTCTTCATCAGGTAAATCATCTTCAGGTGCGATTACTAATATATGACGTTTATATGGTTCTGAGTCTCCATAACGATGAAACACCGTCCCTATCTGAATTACTTTATCACCTTCTACTACTAATGTATCACCTTCACCATCTACTAATTTATTAAGTCTTTTAGTAATAACTTTAATAACTGAATCCCTCTTTTTCAAATCTAGTAATTCTTTTTTGAAACTATCATCATCAAATAAATCGGTAAATTCACTTATAGATTCTTCTGTAGGTTTCTTAGATTCTGTTATGTAAACTTCATTAATATAAATATTTTCACTTTTTTCAAGGTGTAATTTTATTTTATCATTAAATCCCGCCTTTACCATATGTTTGAGATATTTAGTGATGATAGTGTCCAAATCACCGGCTGATTTTTCATATAGATTTAAGAGTGTGTCGTAGATATCGATAGCTAATTTCTTAAAATCTTTAGTAGGTTGAGGAAAGTCACCATGTGAACTATCACACTCTATATCAAAAGATGCTATCACATAAGGAGACATTGTATCACTATCAATAGGTTTCAATTTATCCAGAGTTAAATCTCTAATATAAATATCAATATCGGGATACAATGTTTTAGATTGTTCATAATCTTCTTCGGTAACATCCAGTTCTACCCAGTTCGCTGGTTGAATATTTGTTTCATGGATAAATCTAATAACAGGATGAACTCCTGCTTCATATAGATTACTATCACATCCTTCATATTTATCCATTTTTAACCATGCTCTAAATGTCTTAGATACTTTTTTTTCTCTTTTTAAAGTGCTATACATTTCTCTAATTGCTTCACTATAAGTATTCATCGCTGTATGTGAAGTGAATTTAAGTTTTACAAACTTTGATGTAAGTTCCTGTTTATCTTCATCACAACGATAACCATATAAATCTTTGAAATTGTAGATATCATTTTTTGTTATCTTACATAAATCTGTCTTAGGGTTGTATCCATATTTAGGTTTAATGATACTATTGATGCCACCAATAACTTTACCGTCATCATCTTTCTCCTCAATGAATTTATTTACATCGGATTTACTCCATGATTTAGGTATCCTCATATAGAAATATGGTTTATATCCAGTAAAGCTGCAAATTATAGATTTATTATCTTCCGTTTTACCATAGACGGTAATAATTATTTTTTTTTCATTTTTATTAGAATTATCTTCCATATCATCGGATAAAATATCTGTAACTTGGAATTTCATATATATATGTATATGTATTGAGAAAGATTTAAGTAATCAAAAATCAAATTTACTTGAAATTTAATATAGGTCTAATTTTAATATAAGTCATAGTATGGAACAGTTAGCGACTTTATTATTGGGGGTTGTTATAGTAGGTTATATATGTCATTATATAATTCAAAAATTAAATAAAAAGACTGTAAAATCAACGGTAGATAATAGAGAATATGAAGTTAGGGATTTACCTGATAGTTTAGATGCGGCAAACTTATTAGCAGATATAAGTGATAAACTAACAAAATTAGTTGAGTATGTTGTTTCTAACGACCCTGATAGAGAAGGTATCCAACAATTAAAACGAAATTTCAACAGTAGAAATATTATAGAAAATACACCCGGTGGTAAATATACAGCATATTCTGTAAATAAAGGGGAGCAATTAGCTCTATGTTTAAGAGATGCTAAAGATGATACATTTATTGAATTAAATTTAATTATATTTGTAGCTATCCATGAAATAGCACATGTTATGACAGATGAAGTGGGGCACACCAAAAAATTTTGGAATAATATGAGATATTTACTAGAAGAAGGTGAAAAAATAGGAGTTTATAAAGCCGAAGATTACTCTAAAAACCCTAAAATGTATTGTGGATTAGAGATTAATTCTAGTCCTTATCATTTTTAGTTACAAAAATATATATAATGAATAAACGAATTGTTTCAAGTATTTCTAAAAAATCTACTAGGAAAACTAATAGAAAATACATTAGGAAAACTAATAGAAAATATAGGAAAACTAATAGAAAATATAGGAAAACTAATAGAAAATATAGGAAAACTAATAGAAAATATAGGAAAACTAATAGAAAATATAGGAAAACTAATAGAAAAAAAAGAACGTTAAGAATAGGAGGTAGTGCGAGTGATATAAAAAAATATACTGCTATGGCTGAAGAGGCACTTCATACATATGGTGAAGATAGTAAACACTATAGAGTAATAAAACAGAGGCTAATAGACTTGAAACGTGAGAATTGGGATGAACATACAGGTCTAAACCAACTGTACTATAATAAAAAATTCAAATTAGGGACTGATTTAACAATTCCTGACAGTAGAGTGGTCAGCGCAAGCCGACTAGAGGATGAATCTTCCATAGAGAACCGTCATGGGATTGGTATAGTTGACCCAACGATATATGGCCTTAAGAATAGAATTGATGGCCCAACGATGAGTACAACGGATGAGAAGAAATATCCGACGGAATGGTGGATGCTGCCACCTGAGGCACGCCCTCCTTTGTATGGAGAACCAGAAGCAGTAGCAGGAACAACATATTCTCCCCCACCGCTTCAACCAGAAACACCTAGTCCCCCATGGTACAAATCTAAAAGGGTAGGGAGAATAGTTGCTAATTTGGGACGACCCGGTAATAGTTGGCAACCGGCAAAAGAATACGATACCCAGCAAAAGTATAATTGGAGAGGTAATCCAGTATAAAATAAAGAATAAAATTAAGTTTAGTTAATTGTTACATTTTTATTTTTTATTTTATAATCTATTTTATATGAGTAATCTTTCTTTATTTGATAGCACAATGAATAATCTATCAAAAACCAAAAATTTAAGTGATATACAGATTAAATATGTTAAATCACCTAAAAATATCGCATCTAAGAAAATACCTATTTATACTGATGACACATGTAAAGAAGTATTATTAAAATTATCATCTTTACATTCTATAACTGTAAGTGATCATATTTTTGCATGGTATAAAGTAGGAACAGATATTATACCGTTAGGTTTTAATTATCCTTCCATTGAATTAGATTTTCCTTTTAAAAATAAAACCTCTTTAGATAATCGTTTTATAACCGAAGAAGGTTATCGTATTTTAGCTTTAATAGATAAATCTCATTTACATAATTTGATTGAAGAATATGATATTAAAACAATTTTCTACACAACCATACAAGATTATTTTGATTATTTAGAATTGAACTATAAAAAAGATATTACAGACGATATTTGCTTACAATCTACTAAATTTACTCTTAAAGATTTATATAATGGTAAATTGGTTAAGTTTTGGCCGTCACTAACTGAAGAACAAATATATGATGTTATAAATGTTTCCAAAGATAAATTAAATTTAGAAAGAAAAGTTGTTAGTAGAATGCTTGAACAGAGTGATATGTTATATTCTACATCTAAAGTTATATTACCCGAAGAGTTTGACTTACAATTATTATCATTATCAAATCTAGAAGATGAAAATCTAGAAGAAGAAAATATAGTTCATTTAACAAGGTTATTCTCAGATATAAATTTGGGGAATCAGTCTAAATTAAATTTAACGATACCTTTCTCTAAAATAACTTTAGAAGATTATACAACAAGGTACTGTAAGTTGCTCAAAGATGCAATAGCTATAAATTCATTTAATGATAAAAATTATGTTACAGTAGATACATTCAATACATGGTTTAAAAATCAAGTTACTAGCTTACCAAGCACAACCTTAAGATTTATGGATGAGAAAAATACTGTGTGTTTTAAATTATTTACAGGAGAAGAACAAGCAACATTATTAATATATTCATCTGGTTTAACAAAATTATTATTATCGGGTAAATCAATGTTCATTTCTTCATCATATGTGAATAAAATAATGTTAGAAGCAAATAAATTTATAGATTATCTGAATAAATTCAAAATATTTAGTGATAAACCTATTAAATTATTAGATCCTAAATATGAAAATTCGGTTAGTTACACAACTATACAATTGATCTATCCAATCAAGAATTATAAAATAGAAATATTTGAAAAATTAATCAAAAATATGAACACTTTTATACGTTTCAATAGAATAGTAGGAAATAAAATTTCATGTATTTATAAAAAGGTAAATCAATACGGACAATCAATATCCGCAGTGATAACTTCTCTAGAAAAATCTAGGAGAGGGTTGACTAGAGATGAAATAATAAGTGAATTAGAAACAATGTTTAATATTAGTCATGATGAAGCTACAGAAGAATATGATAATTGGTTAAGTGACCCCAATTCATATTTTAAAGGCGGTGATGAAGGCATAGAATTGGTAATAGATTTGATAGGAACAAATGTAAAAGTAGATGTTATAGGGATAACAGGTTATGGACTACTTGGTCGTATTTATCATTTATTAAATTTTATGATGGATTATTATGAGAATTATATTACAGGTAAGAAAGATCCTAATAATTTAATATCAAATAAAGAAGATACATTATTTGATGATATTAATGTTGAAGAAATAGAACAAGAATTAGCAATACAAGAACAAGTTGAAGCTATAGGTGAAATAATAGATGAATTATTTGAACCATCACAAGCTGATCAACCATCGGATTCATCCAGTTCAGGTATTCTTCAGTTAGATGAAGATTTAACTGATTCAGAATTACCTGATTCAGTTTTAAGTGGTAAAATAGATCAAGAAGAAGTTATTCAAGCAACTATAGATGCTCAAGGTTCTGAAGGATCTAAAAATTCATCTAAATCATCAAATGATGGTTCTGCTCTAAGAATGTCTAGTGCTGAAAGCAGTTTGGCTGAATCAGAAGATTTTTCAATGGAACGTTTAGATGAAAGTTCATCTGAGGGAGGTTACTGTAAAAATTGTAATAAAAAACAATGTAAGGGTGGATGTAAAGGATCTACTTGTAAAATTAATCAAAGAGACGTTTCAAAACAAACAGGCGGATACAATGTTAGTCGTTATTATTTAAACCGTCTCAAAAAATATGATAAAGAAATTTTTTCAAAACAATCTAATATACCACGTAAAAATAGTTATCCTGTTATGTGTGGAGCACAATACGGGAGACAACCTGTAGCTATTACGAAACAAATGTTAGATAAATACAATGAATCTGAGGAAGGTGAAGGTATAACATTTTCAAAAGCGTTAAATATACCCGGAAGAGATCCTAACATCTATTATATTTGTCCTAAGTTTTGGGATATAAAAGATGAAAAACCTAGAGACTCTAGTAAAATACATGAATTTAAGGATTTTATAGTTGACAATAAAATGACAACTTCACAAAAACAAAAAACGGATAATTATGTATTAGTTCGTGATGAAGGTGGATACTGGAATCAAAGTGGTAATGATATAGAACGGTATAGAATTGAATTGTTAAAAGGGTGTCACAGTAATTATGATTTACCGTGTTGTTTTACTGGATCTAAAAAATTAGTGAAAGGATGGGAAGTAGACGTTTTAGTAAATGTAGGTGGTAAATTTCAATGGAAACTAGGAACAGTTGTATCAGTTTCAAAAGATACAGTTAAAGTTAGACAGGGGGGTTCTATTAAAGAATTCTCTATAAGAGATGTACGAAGACATCGTTCAGCCAATACATTAGTTAATTCATTTCCCCTAGATATTGATGCATATGGTCACATCCACCCAACTATTCAGAATTTAATTAAACAAAATTCAGATTCAGATAAATTTCCAGGTTTAGTAAGAAAAGGTGTATTTAGAGCAAATTCTAAAGGTGATCAGTCGCTATTAGAATCATTTACTGAAATACTACCAAATAATTCAACCAAAGAAGTATTATGTAAAAACATCATTAATGATTTAAAAATATTATATAAACAGGATAAAGCAATTATCCAGTCAATAGCGGATGGTGATTTCATTAATAAATTTAAAATGGATATCATAGAATTTCCTCATAATAAAGCAATACAATTCTTAAATTATGTTAAAAAGATTTATCCATTTGTTGATAAAAATATTAAAAGAATTCAAACAGCTAGGAAAAATAAGAAAAAGAAATCATTAACACCTGTAGAACTATTTATAGAAATTTTAAAGAAAGGCTCAACCAATGAGAGACTATTATTAAATAATGAAATAAATATATTTTCATCGATTGTTCAGTTTGAAAAATATATCAAAGATGAATATGAATTTGTTACAGATGAGTTCCTAATACCGGTTCTATCAACTATAGCTAAATATCCATCTTCAACATTATCTTCAGTAACAAATTTATCTATAGTAGTATTCGAAAAAGTTAATGAAGATATAACGGTATCACCTCCATTAGGTGGATTTAATAATCTATCTGATTCAATGATATTATTATATAAAGAAAGTAGATATTCATATGAACCAATATTATATCGTAAATGGGATACTAGTGTCGGTAAATTTATATACACCGGTATAATCAAATCTGTTGATGAATCTAATGAATTCTATAGTGAAAATGATAATTTTAGGAATATTTATGAAATAATCCAAAAAAAAATAGATGAATTTATTAATCAAAATAATATTGTATCTACGTTAATTAAACTAAATGATTTAGAATTAATTATGAAAGACAATGAAATACCCATTAATGCTTATGTATATGATTCATATTCAAAAGTAATATATATACAGACATATAATAATGTATTATTACCCGTTGAACCTTCTGGGATAAGGGAATACATGAATTTAATATACTTTCCATCTATCCTTAAAAAAGGATATCCCAAATATGATGATGTAATTAATACCTTTACTATGATTGATAGACTTTCTGGTAAAGATTATTTGTTAAACTCATCATTATCGGTTATAAATGTATCTAAAAAATCTTTGAAATTAGTTATAAAAGAATTAATTTTGTTGAACGGCGCCTATACACCTGTGGTAGAAGAAGAATATGATGATAAAAGGTTCAAAGAAGATGTTTGTATTGCTGAAAGTTATAGTTTAATAGATAAAAATATAGGATTACATGAAAACTCATTTGATAAACGCGTAGATTATTTGAATAGAAATGAATATATGAAAAGTGTTCATAAATTATTCTTTCAAAAAGTATATTTGATGTTAAAAGATAAACCGAAACTTTTAAAAGATATTCATAAAATTAAGAATAATCCAATAATGTTACGGCAACATAAATCAGAAAAAATATTTGAATTAATGGATAATAATGTCAGGAAACTGTTATCAATAGAAGATACAGAAATAGATGATTTAAGTTTATATGAATATAAAGATTTACTATTGATTAGACCATTTACAGATATAACCGGTAAAACAATGAATGCTGAATTGATATACTATAAATTATTAAAATTAATGATAGAATGTTTACTTAGCTACAGTGAAAGGGATTATGAAAGATTTTTACAATTAAATATTAATTTATCTAAACTAAAATCATCATTAAAAGAAAATGAATTATTATTTTCTTATCAAGATATTGTAAATGATTATCATCTAGAGTATTTTGTGAGGATAAGTAAATATATACGTAATTATATTTCTTATAATGAAGCATTATCTAAATCTAAATTACTTCAATTACAGCATCTGAAAGCTAAAACAATTAAATCAGTTCAAGGTGAATTTACAAAACAATATCCTCAAATTTTACATAGAATGTTTGGTCGTAAAATAGATTTAATAACCTATAAAAAAGAAGATTATTCTTTTACACAAATAATACATGTGATATTAAATGAATTATTTGATGATTCAGAAATAACATTAGAATTAATTGAATCACTTATTAATAGTATTAGCAAAGAAGGATTAGATAATTTAACCGAATATTTTAAAAATATAGGTATCTGTTGTATCAGTAAATTACAGACTAAGAGGTTACAACATGATATATTAGTATCATATCATAGAAAAGATAGTGAATTACTTGCTTTAGTATTTTATGAAACTGAAACAAGTATAGTTCATGTTAAGAATAGAAAAGGTATTTTTACAATTAAAGATATTCCTGAAAAATGAATTAAATATCTTTTTTATAACAATACGAACCTAGTGAAGGTGTATCCACATCACCAAATGTCGCACCACCATATATAAGACATTGTTGATCTCTAGTAGCAGTAGCAGAATTAAATTGATAACCAGTACAATTATCCAATTGAGAACACCTAATTCTACAACTATTATCAGTTATATCGTCACCTTCATCTGTATTAACACCTCCAAATGGTCGTATCATATTGCAATAATGATTATCGGGAAAAGCTATGTAGTTAGGGATACAACCTACATAAGGTTGGTCAACACCTGTACATGGTTGTTCTAAACAACCAACATAAGGTTGGTCAACACCTGTACATGGTGGTGGAATACAACCTTCACGTGGATCAGTTAAAGATGTATTACAAAATATATTTTTTTCATAGCAAGGATATCCGGGTGAAGTACAGACTTCAGTTGGTTCACAATCAACGTATTGAGGCCCAGAAATACCTTGGTTATTATTCCATATATGACAAGTGTAAGTTTCACCACCATATCTTCCACCACTGTGTGTCTCAAGGTAATAAGCAAGACACTCGGTTGTACCATCACAATGATTTCTACAACCTTCTTCGGTCGCAGTCGATAGAGTACTCGTTATCTGGGCGTTACACAAGTTACCATCACTATGTTGAGTATATGTAGGTTTACAACCTTGATAAGGCAAATCTATACCAGTACAATTTTGTGGAATACACCCAGAATAAGGTTCACCTATAGCAGTACACGGTTGTTGTATACAGTCAGAATAAGGTTCACCTATAGCAGTACACGGTTGTTGTATACAATCTGAATTACCCCCCTCAGTACAATATTTAGACAAATAACAACCTGCATTAGAATAATCATCTACACTAGTAGGAAATTTAACACCATACTCATTACATATTTCTGTATTATTCTCGCATAATTCTCTACAAGTATCTATTAATTTTGATGATTTAGTTAGATCTATATCACAATTACTAGAATCACTAGGATCACTTATACAATCACCTTCTAAAAGGGGGTCTGTTATTAAATTATGATTGGTTGTTATACCTATACTTTGTATTTCTGGAGGTGTAGATGGTTCTGCTGGTGCTGGTTCTGCTGGTGCTGAGACTTCAGCAACAGATTCTCTCATATTTATTAAATCAGTTAAATATGCTTTAGTTACAACTGTAGTAATGTAATCTCCAGATTTATGTAAAATTAAATCATTTAATTCTGTTGAATCAAGACATCCTACAGGTGTCATTGTATTTGTTGTTCCATCATTAAAACAAAAACCCTTTGGATCACCATCATATTTTATATCATTTATATGATTTCTATCACTTGATAAATTTTTACATTTTATATTTCTATCAAATAATTCATTATTTACTATACCACCATCTAATGATGATTCATATTCAATTGGTAATGGTGTAGAAATACTACATCTATCTACATTACTACACTCTGTTCCAGTGCTACAATCATTTAACTCTAATGAGTTATTAAATACATTAGGTAAAGGGATATAATATAAATTATCACTTAATTGATTAGTTTCAGTTGTACCATGTATATCAAGTAAACATTTATCTGTTTTCCATTCACAATGTTTTATTTGGTCACATTTATTTGCATCATCAATACTTTTACAATATTCATTTGTAATTAAATTGTAATCATTATTTATTACACCAGATGTAGCTACAGGTGTAGTAACTGATTCACTATTATAGTTAATATATCCTTCAGTGCTATCGATTATACTTTGTACAACTTCACAATTACTAGAGCATGCACTATAAAATTCATCTAAAGTAGAAGTATCACTACTTAAATGATACGCCCCTGATACTAATCCACAAGCATCTGCAGCAGCAGCAGCATCTACTGTATTTTTAGGAACACAATCACTTCGTATAACTTGTTGATTTTCATGTAAATCTATTTGATGACATTCTCCTTCACCTTGTTCATTTTCAGCATATATACACTTATATCTACCATTACAATAATCTAGTGAATCACATGTTACGCATGTTCCATCTCTTGTATCTAATACTTTATTACTTTCGGAACAAGCGACACATTTACCACCTGGTGCTTGAATATGTTCTCCACTAGGACAAGGAATACAATTGGGGTTACGTGGATTTATTCCACTAGCACTAGGTTCTGAAGTATTATTACAAACACATTGATCATGATCATCTTTTTCATATAAACACTCTTCATAAAAAAATTCATTCATAATTGATCCTGAACCACTTTCTATATAACCAGGATATTCATTTAAATTAAATTCATGTAAAGTTTCATAATTATCATTATACTGATTAAAGAAATATCCCTTAGATGGTGTGTAATATTTATCTGAAACACCGACTGGTAATTCAAAATATCTTTTAAAATTATCATTAGAAAGCCTATCAGTAAAATTACCTTTATTTGTATCATCTAATTTTACTATATTATAACCTTCTTTATCTCCACTAGGAACATTATTAAATAAAGGAATGTTATTAAAACTTTTTTGCGCCAGTTTGTTACCAGGTGTATCACTATTTTTAGATGTATAAACTTTATTCCAATTAGATTGATTACATAAACAACAATCAGGGTTATTACTACAATTTACATATTCACCTTCCATCAAACTAGCACATCTAGATGCTATAGAACTATCTTCAGAACAAGCTGGTGCATGTGTATAAGCATATAGTGTGGTTGGTTGTTGTGGAGTTGAAGTTGTTGATTGTTGTGGCGAATCAGGCGAAGTATTTACCTTTTTAATAGTATAATAATTATTACCTGAATATGTATCTATAGGTGGATTACTATTTAATTCACTTTGATAAATTCTATTAATTTCATCATTAGTAACATTACATAATTTTTTACCACCCTCATCAACTTGTATTGTAATACAAGTCCCGCTATAGCCATCTACAGAACAGTGTTCTCCATCATTTTTAAATCCACTAAAATCACCTTTTATACAATCTTCATGACTTAGTTCACAAAGAATACTTCCAGGAATTGAAGCACAATGTGAATAATTAAGACCATCATATTTATAACCTTTTAACCCTTCTATTGTATTTTTACATAATAATATTACTACTATAACTATTAGTAGTAAATACAGTTTATTTACTAACATATATTACCATATTAGAAATTAATTTATAATTTCTAATTTCTTCTAGATAATGGAATAGGAGATATACCACTAACATCTTGTGGGTCTGTAGCATCGGCCATTGTTACTATTAAAGGAACAGGTCTATCCTGTGGTTCATCTAAACAACAAGTTTCTGTAATTTCAGAATCATCCATATCATTTTGATATGTTCCTAAATGATTTACATATTTACCAGAACCACATGAAAGATCTTGTTTATTACTACATAATTTAGTATCACTATTATCATCCGTTGTATACCATCGGAAATAATTAGATATACCATAATCTGGTTGATTATCAATAGTTGTCCGTGTTATTCTATTTACAGATTTACACGAAGTAGTAGGCAATGATGATGGGTTCCCAGCTGTTCCAACCCAACTTGCTACTTTAGCTCCTTCTATAGTTGGGACTAGATCAGCCGATTTTATAGAGCCATTATCAATATTTTTATTAGGTATACATTTATGAGGAGCTGTGTTGGTTGAACCAAACGGTGTTACCCAATTACCACCCGACCACTGTGCTTCCTTACAAATACCTCCTTCAGGGGTTTCCACTAAATATCCATTAACATCTACATCTAAAGATGTACAAGGTTGATCTAAATGTATTTCTTCACATGGATAAACGGCGTTACTACAACCAGTATTGCTTACTTCGCCTATAGTATATTCATTGGGTAATGGATGATCTAAATTTTTAAGTGGTATAGGAACACCATCATTTGTTTCGCATACATAATCATCCATATAACATTGACCCATTTTATCTGCACATTCTACTCTTTTTAACTCAAACATGTTTATCCAGTCATTAAAATCATTATCCAATATTCTGCTAGAATCTATAGTATTCTGTGCTAATACTTTATCAACTCTCGGTATAACTACATCATTACACGGATATACATTATCTCCTAGAACTCCTTGAGCATTAATATCAATACCATTTCTAATAACTTTGTTATGTAAATCTAAATCATCATTTAAATCTTGAACAGCATTAATTGATTCTATAGTGGGTAATAAATACCTTTTACAAGGAGTATCATCCAGACAAGAACCATTTATATATTTACAATTAAAATTATCATTACATTTTTTTTCTGAATCTAAAGTAGAACAAGCATCTGTACTCGTAGATTGATAATCATCTAATAACAAATAATTATTTAATTGATATTTAAATCTGTCTATACTAACACCTTCAGGGTTAGCTATTCTAACTCTAATGGGTTCGTTAGTATCATTAATAATTAATTCTTGTCTAGGGTAAAATTTATAATAATAAGATGTTACTTTTTGTTCTCTATTTTCAACTGTATCACCATCAGCAGCGGCATTATCAATCCAATTTATGATATCGTCACCTACCGGAACAAATTGTTCAGAAATATCATTAATTTCCACCTGTGTCAAATCACCTATGATATTACGAATACTACAAACACCCACTTTAAGACCAACTCTTCTAACATCTGTCTGTGTATCTGAAAAGCTTCCTTCAGAACATATATTATTTACACAAACAGGACAACTTGGATTAGGTCTAGTACGACAATCATCATCTCTAGTACATGGATTATAACAATTACCCTCACGCGTTGAATCGTGTGTTCCTTCACATTTATATGAAACAAAGAAAAATCTTAATAATGGAAATAATAAATAATAAAATACTAAAACTAATATAACTAATTTAGCACCATTATTTGATATGTATCCGCCTAACCGCTTGAACTGATTACTGATATCTTTTTGAAAAGGTTGATCTCTATAAATGAAAACATCTAATATTTTTTCAATTAATAAAAATACGATAGGCAAGGTAATAACTAAATAAATTGCTAAACCTATATAATTTATATTTTCTTCATATTGTATATCATCACAACAATGATATCTAACTTTTTGTTCATATTCGCTTATATTACGACTAGCATCGGTAGCACCTGTGGTGACTGTAGTATCATCTTTAATTAAACCAAGGTCATCACACCAACTTTTATTTTCATCAAATTCTTTACCACTTAAACATCTAAATGAATCTGGACTAATAGGATTAACTTTATCAATATTGGTGTCACCATTTATTATAGTAATATTAGTATCTTGAACATCACTACAATTATATACACCTTTACCACTTTCACATTGTAAATCATCTTGTGCAGGAGCATTAGCACTAATTGTACCAGGATTATCACGGACTACTTGAGAATCACAAAAAGCACCAAACGGATCCCAACCATTTATCTCAGTATGTGAAGTAGTTGTTCCACCAGGATCTAATGTAGATGAACTATCTGTATTTTTTACCAAAGGTGCACTTGCATGGATTATGAAGTAAGCCCACACAACTATTATGAGTATTATTAATGGAATACTTACACCAACTCTTACTAAAACTTTAAATGGATCATTTATTTTTGATGATTCACTAGAAGTCATATATATTATAAATAACTATTTTAAAAATTATCATTTATTTACAAATTTGATTTTGTTGATTCTATCAATCAACTAAATATTACTCTTTTACTATATTTAACAGTTTTAAAATGATTACATCTACAAAATCTCTATCTATGAAAGATAAAGTCTTGGCTAATATACCCAAAGAAGAAACTATTGCGAGTTACACCTGCTGTAGTTGTCAATCTGTGAAAGAAGGAAAACCCTGGATCACTGTTGATTTTCCAGATAATTTGTATCACGCTTGTTCATATTCTTGTAATAGGAAAATGGATGATGTTCTACCTAAAGGTTATTACGATCTAATTGTAAATAAAGAAGACTTTAATGAACCTATGCCAGTAATTCGAACAAAACCAAAGTATGAACCATTTAACTTCTTGACAGATACAGAGATAAAACATATGTCTACTGAAGAATATGCTAAATATGAAGAAAACCTTGATACAGAATTTCTACTAAACCCTACACGGTCTAAAGTATATTATGAACAACTTGAGAATGAAGAACATGAGCGACTCATTGAAAATGAATCAAGTGATTCAAGTGAAGATGTGTCGTGTGATGATTATTAATTTATTTAAAATTAAAATAAATTGATTAGTTAAAGATGGAATGTATTAATTGTGATAATGTTAAAACTATTATAGAACAACCTGAGTATTTACTTTTTTATTTCACAGCAAAATGGTGTGGTCCTTGTCAAAAGATAAAACCTATGATAATTAAATTAATGGAAGGTCTTGATTCTACTAAAATTAAATTCTATACAGTGGATATTGACGAAAATGATGATTTATGTGAAAAATGTAATATTAAGAGCGTTCCAACCTTCATATTATTCAAAGATAAAAATGAAATAGGACAATGTAAAGGGGCAGATATTGTCCCTGTAGCAAATTTAATAAAACCTTATTGTTAATAATTTTTAATATAAAGACAATTTAATCATTTTATATAAATGTCGGGGGAAAAAGTATTAGAATTATCAGAATTATCATTTGATCAATTGGGTATTAATGAAAATTTATTGAGAGGTATCTATGGATACGGTTTCGAAAAACCCTCTATTATTCAGGACAAAGCTATACCTATATTAATATCTGGAAAAGATATGATAGCACAAGCACAATCTGGAACAGGTAAGACAGGTGCTTTCTCCATAGGTTCTCTATGTAGAATAGATACTTCTTTAAAACAAACACAGTTAATTGTTCTATCACCAACTAGAGAATTAGCCGAACAAACATTTAATGTGATGAAAGAACTATCAACATATACAGATACCACCTTTTGTAAAGTAGTGGGTGGGACACGTGTTAGTGATTGTATTTCCGACCTAAAGTCTGATCCACAGGTTATTGTAGGAACACCTGGTAGAATCATTGATATGATTTCTAAAAGACATTTATTTACAGATAAACTTAAAATGGTTGTAATAGATGAAGCAGATGAAATGCTTAGTCAGGGATTTCAAGAAATGATTCACATAATTTTTCAATCATTACCAAGAGATTCTCAAGTAGCCTTGTTTAGCGCAACATTTCCAGATGAACTCTTAGAAATAACAGATAAATTTATGAATAATCCAGAAAAAATATTAGTAAAAAAAGAACAATTAACGCTAGATGGTATTCAACAGTTTTATATAAATGTGAAACAGAATAATTGGAAATATGATGTTTTAACAGATATTTATAATACAATCAATATTGCGCAGTGTATTATTTATATAAATTCTAAGAATAAACTAAATCAAGTATATCAATGTTTGTTAGATGATAATTTCCCTGTAGGCATGATCCATGGTAACTTAATGACAAATGAAAGAACAGATATTATGGATAAATTTAGACAAGGTGAGATTCGCATTTTATTATCAACTGACTTATTATCTAGGGGTATTGATATTCAACAATTATCTCTAGTTATTAATTTTGACTTACCAATTCAAAAAGAAACATATATCCACCGTATCGGTAGATCAGGTCGCTATGGTAGAAAAGGGGTGGCTATTAATTTTGTAACTGAACGAGACCTACAAGATTTAGAAGAACTTAAACAATTTTACAATACTACGATTGAAGAAATGCCACAGAATATCGGTGATATTATTTCTGCTTAAAGAATTTACGTATAATTTCTTATAAAACTTTCAACTGACTATATATGGATCAAATATTAAACATTGATAATAATGAAACAAAAAAAGTTGGAGTAAGTAATGGTTCAGGTATCACTGGTTCAATAGATTTTTTGTCTGATAATAATTCAGAAAAATCTGTTACAACACCTATTAACTCTCCTATAGCGAAACCCGAAGAACCTAAATTGGGAGTAGCTGATAGCATTGGTATAAACTTATTTGGTTCTGTTGACAAAAAAGAGGAAGAAAAACCCGCAGCCCACAACCCAATACAAGATGAAACTATTATACCTAATCAGGTAGAAGATGAATTTAAACCTATACATAGAATGTCTGCTACTGAGATAAAGAATGAAAAAATTGACTATATCTATAAATTTAAGAAATTAGGGGATCAGGGTATTCGTACAACAATGAATTACAATATGAATTCAAATCTAGATGAAATGCGAAATGAATATCTTAAACTTAAAAAACAAAGAGAAATAGATAATTCAGTTAAATTTCAAAGGAAGATTTTAATGGCCGGTGTTACTGGATTAGAGTTCTTAAATAATAAATTTGACCCATTTTCAGTTAACTTAGATGGGTGGTCTGAATCCGTTAATGAAGGTATATACGATTATGATGAAATTTTTGAAGAATTATATGCTAAATATGGTGGAGGTGATTCAGAAGTTGCACCAGAATTGCGGTTATTATTTGCTCTTGGAAGTTCAGCATTTATGTTCCACTTGCAAAATACAATGTTTAAATCTTCATTGCCTGGTATGGATGATATATTAAAACAAAATCCAGATTTAATGAAACAATTTGCATCAGCTGCTGTCGGATCAATGAATGCTCCGGGAGGTGGTGGTGCCCCTCCAGGTATGGAAGGAATGATGCGGGGAATGGGTATGATGCCTCCTTCTACTGGACCTAGAGGACCACCTCAACAACAAGGTCAACCTATGGCTCAGCGAATGGGTCAACGACCAGCTTCACCACAAAGACCCGATATGGACGGACCAGATGGATTAGATGATATTATTAAGACTATGAATTTAGAACCAGATAAATTACCTGATTTAGATAATATATCATTAATTAGTGGAGATACTGATAGAAAAAGTGGAATTACTTTGAATTTATAAAGTTATATTTTTTCTTTTAAAGAATTCAATAATTGTATTTGTTCATCTATTTTAGATTTAACTACAGATTTATCTGTTTCTTCTTCTTTAGAATTTTCTTCTTCTTTACCTAATATTTCATTAATTATTATAGCAAAGATTATAGTAACTATTAATGCTACACCTATATCACGAGTCGCCATAAATACAGAACAAAATACTACAAATTTTCTAAAATATGTATTTTGAATTATTTTTTTATGTTCTTCACCCAATTCTTCGATAATAAATCTAGCCCCTATATTGACTAAAACCATAATTAAACCAATGAAAATTTTATTTTCACTCATCTGATCTAAATATATTTGTAATTGTTCTAATGAATCCATAATAAGAATAATATTTTATTTGTAGTATATTATTATTTACGCTTTGTCTTTCTTTTGTATTTATTCTTTTTAGTATTTCTTTTATTCTTTTTAGTTTTTCGTTTAGTATTTTTTTTTATACCCCCCCCTCTACTGGTGGGTTTGGGTGGGGGAATGTATTTCTTACCAGAACGTATTTGCCTACTCTTTCTTGCCCTAGATTCCTCTACTTCTAGAATTTTTTTACCTACTTGTTTAAACCATGATTTAAAATCACTTTCATCCAAAACATTCATATTTATATAACTATTAAGAATATCGATAAATGGTTGTAATTGTTCTTCGGTAATAACTATACCTTTCTGTTCCAAAAACTTTAAAGAATCTATAGCTAATTGTTTTATATTATCCCCATTCCATTCAGTTATTTTTTTATAATATGGCAAAACTGATTGATATATTGTTTCCAATTCTACATCAAACCTTCTATTTCTTTCATCTTGACGCTGGGCTGAGCTTTTGCGCAGGATGCTGCGCGGTGTGGGTTTTCCTTCTGCTACAGGTTTCTTATCTACCACCTTACCCTTATTGGCCAGACTTAGTGATGTCAGATTTACAGGCACGCTAGTGTATGTGTTTCTGGGAGATTCCACTTCATCCGCATCAACAGGTTCTCCACCAGCATCATCTGGTTTTTCAGACACATCTTCTCCATCTTCTCCATCTTTTACACCACTAGTAAGTTCTTCAGTTGTTGATTTTGCATCATCTAAAAATTTATTCGTTTCTAATTTTAATCCATATAATTCAGATATTAGTAGATTATCCATTATATTTTCCATTATATTTTTACCCGCACTTAATAAATTATTAATAGCACTTACAAACCACCCGACTATAGGGATTTTTTCAGCTAGTTTAGAAAAAAAATCTAATACCAAATTAATTAAATTACCCCCTATTTCTCTAGTTAATACTTCACCTACAATATTTGATAATTTTATTAATAATTTAGATCTAATATCACTACCTTCATTACCCTTATCTATAAATTTTTTATATTTTTTAATTAATTTACTAGAACGTATTTTTTTATTTTTATTAACAGATATAATTAATTTATTTAATAATTTATCCATAATATAATCTTTCATATTATGCCAAGCAACTATTAACATATTAGTTCCTTCTTCATCATTTGAAGTATTAAAAAATTTAAACATTTTACAAACACTAAATACTTTAGAATTTAATATAGCATCTATATCGCCAGATAATAAACTATATACAGCTATTATTGTTATTTTATTTAAATCTAAAATATTTACAATTTTATCTAATCCTTTAGCTATCGATAATTTAGTTTCATCATCTTTAAAACCAGAAAGGACTGGTTTAGTGTTATCCCAACCACTTTTAAAATCTATTTCGTCTTCTTCTTCACCAGAATTATAAATACCATTATCAACCTTGCCCATCGCGTTGCTTCCAAATACGGCAACGGCGTTGGTGAATGAAGTTACATATCCATTATCTAATTCACTTAGTTCTTCACCACTAGTTTTTAATTTAGCCATGAATGCCTTTTTAAATAATTGTTGTTTTATATGAGGAGTTATTTTATACTCAGGCTCAACTAATTCAGATTCAGGTTCTGTATCAAAATTTGATATTAAATCACTAATACTTTTTACGGAAGATAACATATCATCATCCTCATCCCCACCATCCTCATCATCATTATTTTCTGGTATACTATTTAAAATAGTTTTAGTCGTCTTTTCAAGTTTATCATTTAAGTCTGTTATTAATTCACCACATTTATTCGAACCTATCAAATATATTAAAAAATTAAAAATTTCCATTAATTCTATCCTTAAATCACTTAAGTTATAATCTTTCATTAAACCTATTTTTTCTAGGTAATCAGGGTTCTCATCTATTTGTCCCTGTGTTTCTTTTATAAAATTATCTATTTTACTTTCTACTATATTTATAACGATATTTAATATTTCTTCAGGTGTTTTAAAAGGTGAATCACCATCATCAGGTTCGGGCTCTACCGCATACTCTGTAGTCGGTTCCGGTGCCGGCTCATCATCTTCTGTATCAATTTTATCTGATAATTTATCTATATAATTTAAACTCAATTCAGTAGTAAGTGTTTTCATTATGTCATCAAAAATAATTTTAAGGATAAATACATCTTTTTTTCTACCACCTTTCTTTAATGATCTATATTTTAATTTCATGTCAAATGCAGAATTGTATGAACCATTTTTATACTTAACAGCAAATAATTTAATAAACTCTTTTAAACCAATACAATTACTGGATGTTACTTCTTGAAAATTGACTGGCGTTGGGTCTCCTCCTATTATTTGCGATAAACCTTTATTTTTTACTGATTTAGCTTTACTTAAAATGCTTGCTATAGTTAAGGCGTCCAAATTTTTATTATTATTAAACATATGTAAATTATTATTACTTTCAGGTGTTTTTGTCCAATCATGATTATTTGGATGATATTTTTTATACAGAACTTTTAATTCATCTATTCTAGCCTGATGTAGGTCACTATGATTAGATAATGAATCTAATTCTTCTTTTATTAAATCAAAAACGCTATTTCTAGTTTTAATATTATTAATTAATTCTCTCCATTTATTTTGTTTCTCTTGTCTTATTCCTAAACTGGTTCTAATAATTTCCCACCTACTAGTTTTTATTCCCCGAGAACTAGCTTCTGGTTCTGATGGTGCTGGTGCTACCGCTGGTAATGCTCGTGGTGGCGCCGGTGCTGTTGAAGTATCCATTATAATATAATAATATAATAATATATAATAATATATAATATTTTGAGAATTATTTTCTAATTTATTTTCTAAATTATATATAAGTTATGTCATATGCTACTATTGAAGAAGCGTGGGGTCAAGATTTTAATAGGAAGAAGAAATCTAAACGAGATAAGAGACAAGAAAAGTTAGGTAAGCGGTTAGCAGATGAATCTATTGATCCAGAAATAGTTATTCCTAAAATGTCTGACGAAAGAAAAGAATATACTCCTCAAAAACCCATGGCACCTAACCTTGATTCATTCAATGGGTACGATAGATTTACAAATAGATATGGTTCGCCTTATCAAAATTCAAATAATACATTGAATGTTTCTAGTAATGATATACTTGAAAACAATAGAAAAATAGAACAAAGGTATAATTCTATCGTTGAACAACCTAAACCTAAAGTTTCTTCAGAATTATCTGTTGTAGAAGATATCGGAAAAAACGTTGTTCAAATAACAGAAGATAAATATAAACAATTAACTGAAGGTTTTACCAATCAAAGTGATGAACAGTTCAATCAACTACTATTATATATATTCACTGGTATCTTTTATTTGTTTATGCTCGACTTGATGTATCAGTTAGGAAAGAAATCCTACTGATATAAGTTAAATATTCAATGTATTAACTTCTAAAATTTTCTTAGTCTTCTCTTCCAAAGAATTCATAGCCGATTGACCATATAAAAATGAACCAGATGGTTTATATTCTTCAATTGGTTTATAGTTAGAATCTACCTTTTTTTTAGCTTTATCAAGTGTTTTACTTGTTACTGCTTTGTGTGCATTATCAATTGTTTTTTTCTTTTCACTCCAATCAATCATTAACCAATTAGGGTGTAAATACATTAACTTAAATCCATTTTTTTCTAAACTGTTCATCATATATGTTCTTAAATCAGTAACATCGTATAGGGGGACTCCTATTAAGAATTCCGGGATAGCAAAAAAACATGTTGTTTTTTCATACTTTGAATAATGTTTAATACGACAATGACATTGTTTAAGTATTTTATCATACGTTTCTAATCTTCTTAAAGTTTTATTATTAGTACTTTCAAATAGTGAATTTATATCTAACTGACTTGACATATTATATGTTTAACAATATTAAAATAATTTAATATTAACATATAAAAATAATTTAATATTAACATATAAATGAAATTAGATACATTAATATTATCTGGAGCATCAACAAAAGCACCTATTTATATTGGGGTATTCAGATACTTATATGAAAATAATATTTTAGATAAACAGTTAACCGGTATCAAGCATGTTATTTGTTGTTCTATAAGTATGTTAATGTCTGTATATATACTTTTAGAACTTGATATAGATGTGATTGAAGCTTGTGTTTTAAATGCATGTTTTGAGAATGCTTTAGATGCTGATATAATTGATATAAATCATTTATTTGATGATTTTGGGTTATTTAGTAATGATTTAGTTTCAACATTAATAACCAATTTAATAAAAGAAAAATTTAATAAAGCTGATTTAACACTTCAAGAACTATATGAAATTAAACCTATATTATTATCAGTTAAATGTGCTAATATTAGTAAAGGTTGTGTTGAATATATTAACAAAGATACAGACCCCGATATATCTATCATAACATTATTTAAAATGACAACAGCTATACCGTTCATGTTCAAACCAATTAAATACAAAGGTTGTTACTACCTAGATGGTGGTTTAACTGGAGGATATCCAGTAGAATTCACTGATGATAATTACTTAGGAATATGGATTAGAGGTTCAGATTGGGATATAAAAGATGAAATTAAAGATATATTTGAGTTTATTACAAAATTGAATTGTATTAAACCGTACAATGTAGATCATTTGGATAAAAAAAGGACAATTATTTATGAAGTTAATCTACATTTTTCAGAATTTTCTGTAGATAAAAAATTGAAACAAGAAATGATTGATGATGGTTATAATATTACTAAAAGACATTTTGAAGAATATAATTTATCTACAAACCTACATCACGAGGGTATAGACCCCACTTCAGAAGATTCATCTTAATGTCTTCTACAGGTTTTAGAACTTCAGTCAGTTCAGGTTCAGAATCATTAGTTTCTTCAGATTCAACCTTTTCTTCAGATTCAACCTTTTCTTCAGATTCAACCTTAAGGGAATAATGTCTCTTTGGCTTGCCATCATTTACAGGTTGCTTACCCCATGCTTTCTGAACCATTTGGTTATAACCACTAGCTGAACCATACTCATGAGTAAAGTAGCGCCTGTCGCTATTGTATACATCTTCAAGAGTTCCCAGTTCTTTAGAACTACTCTTAAGTTGGTCGCTAACATTCAATAGATGATGCTTTAGAATCTTAATTCTGCGCATATCTTGTTCTTTATGAACATTATACATTGACTCTAGTTGATCCTCATTTAGAGAACCATCTGAATACTTGTTCATATATTCCAACTTAGTGAGATTTTCACTAGGTTCATACTTTTCCTTAATTTCTTCAATGCTTTCATTAACCCTCTTCCTGTCATCGCGAAGCTTAACATTCTTAGGATCATTCATACCACTTGAAATTTCTACTTCTAGTTCAAGTTCCTTCTTATCAAGAATATCCTTTCGGACCTTCCTATATTCTTTTCTATTGATACGACTCTGTTCCCTCATCTGTTGCTTGTATTCTCCAATTGGAATCTTCTTTTTAACGGTTGATTCTTCTACTGCTACAGGTTCTTCTACAGGAGGCTCTTCCACAGGAGGTTCTTCCACGTGAGGTTCTTCTGAAGAGAGTTCTTTAAGAACAGGTTCTTTAACCACTGGTTCTTCTACCATGACATACTGCTTACCCCTATGACTCTGAACTCCCAGAATAACTGGTGGAGCATCCAGTCTCTTATCCATACATTCTTCATCATCGGATGGAAACATCAAGCAATTCTTGTTTACATAGCGAATACCATTTTGACCAAAGTCTACCAAGATTGTAGAGCGTGATGACTTTTGAAGGCGATTGTGCACCTTTTCTACAACTGTTCCTACTGCTCCATTAGGAACATTACGCTTGTTCTTGTTCTTTGAATACCCTGTGTAAATCACTTCGTCACCTTCTACAAAATCAAGATGAGATGTAAATGGATCAGGTTGAAATCCATTGTTCGAGTAAGGACCAGCATTCTGCTTCTTTCCTTCATTCGTACCCCTCCCACCTACGCGTGTTCCGATCGGTCCGTGTCCCATAGTTATATAAGAGGTGTTTGTAGTTTTTAAGTAAAGTCTTATGTATTAACTTCTTTTACTTTACTCTTTTTGTTTTGATAGTTTATCATTTATATTGTAAATCAAATTTTTATATAAGTTATACATATGAGAAAGAAAAATGATAAAGATAAAACTTTTAAAAAAGAACAAAAAAAAGAAAATAAAGAGTATTATCAATCTGTTGAGAAGTGTCACAAGATGAAAGAAAAAACAGAAAAAGAAAGGAAGAAAAAGGGTAAATGTTATCTACCAATTGATAAAAAAAGATTTAAAATGTTACAATATTTAGAAAAAGAATATCCGGAAGAATGGTTAGAATTTAAAAATACAAAAGGTGGAATGTCAGGTAATAGTTTTCATAATGCTACTCGTTTAGAAGGTTCGTGGTTATATGATTGGAATCCATGGCCTAACCGTCGTTCATCCCCTTTAAAAGGAGGAGCTAGAAAAACCTTAAGATTAGATAGAAAAGGACCATCTGAATCAGCTACATTATTTCCTAAGGGAACTAAGAAGAAGGGAAACGATGGTAATATGTGGATCATAACTGTTACTAAGAAAGGTATTCATAGGTGGTCTAAAGATAATGATAAAGGTAAAATGACAAAAGGTAAAAAATATTTAATTCATGATAATGGTGGAAGACCATTTTTAGTAATAATCAGCGCTAAAAATGTGTCTATATTCAAATTACCCAAAGGTGTTGAAGAAGATAGAGATACATCTAAAAGTGATTATACTGAATTAGTTAAAGAATATAAAGGAGTTAAAAAAGTATTTATTGGTAAAAGTGTAAAACCTAAAGATGATACCGCTTATTATGCTGCTTGGGGTAAAGAATTTGATGGTAATACAATCTTAATTGAAATACAAGATAAACGTTATTGTTTAGTAGCAGAAAGGATCGTTGAATTTTCTACTAAAGATAGTATAGAAAAATTTGAATCACCTGTAGGTAACAATGATGTACCATATCCTTTAGCATATGGAACACAATACGTGTATGTCTTTGGATTCGATGAACATAAATATATACCAAGAGATATAATTAAAGGATTATCTACTGGTAAGATACAAGAAAAATATACAGGTGAATGTTGTCCTTGGAAATCAGAATTAGACAAATACAAAAAGAATCTGAAAGAAAAACTTATTCATAAAAGACCAGGTTGGAATTAAAATATAAGTATTATTTATATGGTTACACTAAATATACCAGAAGAAGAATTCAAATTATTATTAACGCTATGTGCCCATGATTTTAGACACGATTTTATGAATACATCTATGAGAGTTCATACAGGTATTTTTGAAGGTGTTAAATTAATTGGAGGGGGTAATACTAATAAAACCAAACAAACTAAAAAGACTACAAAAACTAAAAAGACAACACAAACTAAAAAGACAACACAAACTAAAAAGACAACACAAACTAAAAAGACAACACAAACTAAAAAGACAACACAAACTAAAAAGTCTAAACAAATAACGCTTGATAAGTTAATAAAATATGTAAATACAATGAAAAATACAAATATGACACGGTTAGCAATAGTTATAAATGATCATATATTTTTGAAAAATTTAAACAAACTAAACGTTAAAAATAAAAAGGGTTTAGCTAAAGCAAAAGCTATTAAGGTTGCCATGGAAAATACTATTAAAGAATTTAAATTAACTATTTCTATCATAAATAAGTTAAATATTGGATATAACAAAGTTAATAAAAAGGTTATACAAAAAGTTATAAAAAGGGTAAATAATAACATAGTTGTTCCAGAAATTGGTGCTGTAAAAAAATCTAAATCTACGAAGCGTAAATCTAAAAAGCGTAAATCTACGAAGCGTAAATCTAAAAAGCGTAAATCTAAAAAGCATAAATATACGAAGAGTATATCTAAAAAGAAATCACAAAAACAAGTAAAAGGTGGAAGTAGTGATGATATGGATGTGGTATTAGAACTATTAAAGGAAAACAAACGCAAACAGGAAGAAGCGGGCAAGCATCGTTTATATTTTGGTTTGGATATATTAGAAGATGATATAGAAAAAATACAAGCAATTTCATATCCGGACGAATTTATTACAGATGAATTACCCGAAGGTGAGGGAATATTTATAGATAAAATAGAGGATTGGTTTGATTCTTATGAAGAAATGGAAGACTTCTATAATAATTTAGATTTGAGTGGTTATATTTCATCATTTGAAGTTAATAGCACCGATGAAGAAACAATAGATTCAAGTAAAGAATTACTTGATGAATTAAAACAAGTTCGTTCAGAATCCTATGAACCCATAAGGCGGTCTGGTAGAAATAAAAAAGACCAATATTATGGAGATGATGTTGATATAAGTGTTTATGAAGACTGGAATGATAAATTTGAAATTTATTCATCGTTATTTGATGTAAATAGTATAAATACCCTTATTAGTGAAGAAGGTTTGAAGATAAAATCTTCAAATGATTTTAAAGATTTACGCGGATTTTCAGCATATTATTCGAGGATAGCTGTTCATTTTGGTAAAAAAAGGTTAAATTTTAATGGATTTATTCAACTACTACATAATATGGATTCAAGGATTCAATTGGCTGTAGCACAAAAAGTATCATCAACTGCATTAAAATCTATTAAAGAATTTGGTAATAAGGTATCTAAATTATGGTATACATTTATAACAAGTCTAGCACCACGTTCTGTATCTCCTGCTGTATCACCGCCAGCTAAACCTACTAAATCACCTACTACGCTTGAAAGTAAATTATTAGGAAAAATGTTAAGATTAACACATGATTGTAAATCAACTGATGCAACTGTATTTAAATTATTTACGAATTACTTCAAAACAGTGGGTATAGATGGAAATATGAAATATCCTGATTGGATTAAATCGTCTAAGAAAGGAAATGTTATAAATAATGCTTCACAATTACCAAAACATACGGATATATTCGGTGAAATAAAAGAAGGTGTATGTTGGGCACCCTGTGTAATTGATGCCATGTCTAATTGTCCAAGGCTACAACCAGGTTATACCGATAATATTGATATAAGTGTTGGTTATTCGGGTGCTAATTATATAGATTATCATATACATAATACAACAGAAACAACGTGTGATATGAGTTTTTTAATAACAAATAACGGTAAAAATATTTCAATTCCACCTACTAAAATATATTATAATTATAAAACTTTATCTGTAGTAAATGTAATTAAACAATTAATGGATAGTGTAAATAGAGCTGTAAACGGTTTAGGTGGTGCAACCCTTGAGGAAAAGGTGTCCAGATTTAATAGTAAAACTGCCGGTCAAGTATTAGAATCAATAGTTTTACCTATAGTATGTATGAAACTATTTGGTGATTTAGGGCAAGAGTTATTATCAATAGCAAAAGGTATTAATTTTGCTAGTAATGATAGACCATCTGCGGCTAGATTTATTTTACTTAAAACAATATATAATAATACAGATTCTGGTGGTGGATATTTTCCTAATGATAAATCTAATAGATTTTATGTTTAATTTACTCTTCTTCATCCTCTACAACTACAAGGTTGAAACGCGGGTTTCTCTTAGAACCATTGCAACAACCATCCTTAACACTCCTACCCAGCGATAGACCATATTGCGACTTTTCTTGCCATCTCATCAAGTCTTCCTTAAACTTATTCTTATTAGATTTAATACCATTTTCTTTGCTCCAATCGTCAAAATCTTCATACAGATCCGAGAATGATGTAGGTGCTTTTTCTATACCATCAACCACTTCATTAGATGCTTCTTCACAAGCTTCGCTAATCCATCGTCCAACATTATCATTTTCATTACGATAAGACTTAGTCTTACTATTTACTTGTGGGGGAACAGTTATTCCATCTACATCATACTTCATCCATTCTTCAAGGAGGATACCGAAGAATATGAGTTTCCAAGCGGGTAACTTATTCCGCATTTCTTTATCCCTTTTGTAAATATGCCTTGAATCATCCAGTTTATTATAATCTTCTTCGCCTACAAACTTAGCTATAAAATCAACTACTTCTAAGCGACGCCAGGTACCATCATCATTTGATGGGATATTTGGTAGATCATTACACATAAGTAGAAGCTTGTATTGAGGAACAAACTCTACAGGTTCTTTGTATAAACCTCTTGCGATAATTTTATCATTACCAGTTAATTCCTTCATTAAACCAATATTAATATTTTCATCTGCTTCAGGTTCTTGCATTACTGTTAAACGGATACCCTTTGTTCGTTCCATCTCAGGTGTAGCAGAGTTACTTGACGCTCTCTTGCTTGTAATTAGTGATACTGGTAGACCACACGCATATTCACCTAATACGAGTTGAGCTAACTCGATAAGTTTGGACTTACCGTTACCACCCGAACCAGTCCAAATGTAAAATCCTTCATCTCTATTTTCACCAGATAAACACTTTGATATAAATCTCATTGAATAATTACGGACTTCTTCAATTGGAATAATCTGTGTGATAAATGTAAGTAAATCATCTTTGTAACGCTGATAATTTGGAATAATATCTGACATATGAGTATTAATGTTCGATAATTTGATAGGCAACTCGACACCATCGATGGGTAGTTCGTAACCAGTTGTCTTAGTAATATAATCTTCTGGTCTACCTTCACGGAAAACCCAATCCTTAAGATCTATAACACCATTTTCAAGGCCTAATAAATTTAGATTAGAATCAAACTCTGTAGCTATATTTTCTTTATAAAATAGATGTCTGAGAGCACCAATAAGCGTATTGACATAGTTTTCTTGGAGAAGTTTCTTTTGAAAAGTAGTACAACGGTCATGGTTTTCTTTTGCTATCTTATGTTGTGTTGAATCTTCATCTGATGAATTCATTAATTCTTTGTATTTACGTGAATATTCATGGTAAATATTATAGATATCATCGTGAATACGTTTTTTTAGCTCGTTGGCTTTTAAAGTACTCTTCCAACGGACACCATTAAAGTAATACCAGTCATCTCCAATATCAACGCAGAGGAATTGACCTTGGTAATACTTATGAATAACTAAACCAATTAAGTGATGTGCTTCAGGTCCTTTATCGATACTTTTTTCAATTTGTGAACCCAGATTTTCAATCATAATTTTATTAAATTTATCAGGGTCATCTTTATTAGCCCAATACCGTATAGAACCTACTGTCAGTGGATTACCTGTAGAGCTATTATTGAAGGAGTGCCATTTCTTAGCACAATCACGCTTAGAAGAACCATCCTCATATTTAGAATATTTCATGCTAAATTTTTCCCACACAGGTAGAAATTTCTTTGAATTAGTATTGTGTAAAGCTAATCCAACATCTAACCATTTACCATATTCATAAGCACGTTCAACACTCAAACAATCACATAGATTAGTAATTAATTTAAGTTCTTCTTCTTCGACTATTTCATACGGATTAATTATATTATTATTATCAACATAGAAAGATTTATAGATATCTTCTTCTTCCGTCTTGTTAACCATACTACTTTGTTTACTTGATTTGCTTTTAAGTTGATTTTCAACTGCTTCAGTATAAGCTATATTTTCTTTGATAGAAGGTTTAATCATACTCATTTCCATCATTAAAACTTCATCAGTATAAAGGGTTAATTCACCAGTTACAAGTGCTGGATCCTTCCTCTCAGCATTATTATCACACATTACAAATACATTTTCAAGTAAATATGGTTCTTCATTGGGTTTATGGCACAGATAAGGCATCCACCTAGTAAAGCTTCCATCAAATAGAGTATCATCTAAATTTGATGGAGGTGTAAGATCATTTGATTTAAATACTTCGAATAAACGATCTTTATCTTGTTTAATCTTATTACATAATATTTTGTAAACATTTTTATTAATAATTATTTTAGGAAAACATATATGAATTCCATCTTTACATTTATAATCACCCTTTGAACATGGATATGGTGTTTTCTTAGTCATAACATAGACATCTGAGTTTACACCATCTAATACAATAACATCTTTCATATGTAACCATACTAGTTCTAGAAAATTCTTTACAGTTGATAAGGTATATTGTCTATCAGTATGTTTATCTTTATATTTAATATCAATATCCAATACTAGAGGAAACAGTTGACCTATTCCTTCAGCAAATGGTGGTAGTATATCCCCATCCTTACGTGTTTGTCTAATTAGTTTGTATAGTTCTTTTACTGATTTTTCTGGGATTTCCCATTTACCACCAGTAATACTCGTTAAATTTGCTTTTTTTGAATCAGATGTCTTAAATTGATTCAACCAAATCCACAAATCCATAATAGGATACTTAGATATTTTATTTTTAAATCAAATTTGTTTATAACTTTTTATCAACTCTTTCTCTATTATAAGACGTAATATGGTATTTATTTTTTATAAAATGTAAATTTTAAAATATATAGGTTTTTAAATGGGTTTAATAAATTATTGATTTTGACTTAAAATTTTAAGTATAAATATATATATATAAAGATATGTCTAAAAACGCTGCAAAACGTATTATGCAAAAAGATATGAAGGTAATTCAAACCATGGATTTACAAGATATGGGTATTCACATAGAATTTAATGAAGAAAATATTCAACAAGCTGTAGCAATGATTATTGGACCCAAAGATAGTGTTTATAGTAATGGTGTATTATTTTTCAAGATTACATTTCCTAATGATTATCCATTTTCACCGCCTAAAGTAAGTTATATATCAAGGGGTTCAAATAGGATACACCCCAACTTATATACTGGTTATGCAAAAGATAATTACTTGGGAAAAGTATGTTTGTCTATACTAGGCACATGGTCTGGTCCATCGTGGACAACTATTATGGATGTTAGTAGTGTCCTTATATCTATTCAATCATTATTAGATAATAATCCATTAGATCATGAACCTGGATTCTCTGGTAAAATAACACCAACTCATACAAGTTATAAGAAAGTAGTTGAATATGAAAAATATAAAACATTAATCATTAAGAATATTTTTGATATCCCTGAAGAATTTATGTGTTTTAAAGGATTAATTGAAGAACATTATGATAAATGTAAACATGAGATATCTGATTCTTTAAAAGATAAAAAAAATATAAATGTTACTACGAGTGTCTATCGCATAAATTCTACATTAAATTATGAGTACATTTGTAACAAGTTGAAAATTTGATTTTGTTACAGTTAAGAATAGTAACAAAAAATAAATCTTAAATATGTCAGAAGAACTATGTTTGCCTGTGACAACAGGTGTAAGGCGGCGTGTTTATCGTTGTAGTCATTGTAGACAAGAGGGTCATAATAGGTCAACATGTCCTGGTTTAGAAGATCAAAGGCGTCTTGCTCGAGAAAGAAGGAGGCAAGCAAGACAAGAAGCTCATAGGTTAGAACAAGCAAGGAATGAACTAAAAAATTTTCAAATTCATAACCCCACCCAGCATATTATGCTAATCTTTTGGAGTAATAAATTAGATGTAAGGACAGAAGAATCAGAATACAGGTTCTTGGCAACAGTGCCTGTCTACGCTGATACAATTCTGAGGTTCAGCATAAGACATAAATTCATAGCAATTCCAATAGAAGAGTTTGAAACTCCTCCTACAGAGTTAAATGAACTTATTCAGACTCCTATAAGACAAACAATCTTTCATGATCAGCATGTTAAAGAAGTAATTGAATTCTTCGAACAAACTAATGAACGACCTTTGGTCATAATCAATGATATCAAAGATTATAAACCTCCTAAAAATGAATTAGACAGATGGAAAGAAACAGCATTTAAGTCACTATACTTACTTACAGAACTTAAGAGGATGGGTGCTTCAAATAATGAAAATTTGGCACCAATGATAGATATGATTGAAGATATTAGCTTACCATCTCATACTGAGTTGGATAAAGAACTGGCTGGAGTTCCTAGCGCATTCACCAATGTTACTTGATAAAGTAACTATTCACCAATGTTACTTGATAGATTAGTATAACTTTAATCTTTCTTATAATTTAATATCATTTGTTTATAAATATCATAAAGTGATTTTTTATGATATCTTTTTTTTGTTTTATTATTAGATTTCTTAGGTTTAGTATTCTTAACTTTAGCTTTCCGTTTAGTCTTCATAATTTACATGGATATAAAAATTTTAAGATTTGATTGATTATATATAATCCTAAAACCTTATCATTTGAAATAAATTCTTTTAACTTATTGTTCAGACCTGGTTTGTTAAAAATTTTATTATGAGAGTATTGTATTTTAAGAATATATTTTTTTCTCTTATTATTTGGTATATCATCTAATAGTTTTAGTAAGGACCATTGCTTATAAATGAATAAATTTAAATTATTTATATCATTCAAAGATAAACAATTCATAGCATCATAAATATTGTATACATCAAATGATTTATATTTGGGTAAAAAATAATAATCAAAGTATTCATATTTTATATCTTTGGGAGAATATATTAAATATAATTGTTCTGGATTTATCAATAAATGTTCAGACATTAATAAAACGAATATTAAATATAATTAAAATAAACTTAAACTTAATATTTATTAACTCTTCTTCTTCTTGTTTTTTTAATATTATTTCTCTTATTTTTAGATTTGCGCCTTAATCTTTTCCTTGACCCACCATACCCTAACATGGAGGAACCTGCATTGGCAATAGAGCTTAAAGTCCCACTTACCATACCAGGTAATCCAGTGCTCGGGCCCGCGTCTGCGCCTGCTTCGGGCCCAAAGGCAAAGTTTGGTATAGCGCTTGAAGAGATGGGATCCAGTTCAATACCCAAATAATTCTGTATATATGTATAACAATTTTCAGCCTTACCCACTGCCAATGGTTGATAATTTATATCAGTTTCATACATACTAGTTTCTTTAAATGAATTAATTGAGCCTTTAGATAATGTATCATTTAATATTTTAAAAGCATGGGGATATCCCTTACTAATTGCTCTAGCATCATATCCTAAAAGTTGAAAGTCACTATAATTAATTTCATCCTTTGAATATTTTTTAGCAATAGGATCAGGTGTAACTAATGCACCGGTTTCTCCAAATGCGGAACCTAGTAATCCAAAATAACTTCTATAATTTTTAGGATAAAATCCTATACTTCCTATATTACCACCCCTGCCGCCAGGTAGGACCTTCTGCCTAGCCACCATAAAAATATGTCCAGTCTTTATACCCACACCAGCAGGATCATATTGTACTACATTAAATATTGCAAATCCACTACCGCCATCTATTTCAGTAATAGGTGTTGTAAATATACCTTTTAAAGTCTCTTCAGTTACTCCTCCAGCAAGTTCTGGAAAAGCACCAGTTAAATTTGCCTTTGTTTTGATAAAGTGTGATAATAACGCGACAATAAAAGGTATTCTATTACCCCCTAATTTTTTTCTTGTATTTTTATTTCTTGAATATTTTAAATTATTAGTTTTTTTTCTATAATTCCTTTTACTTCTATTCGTCTTTTTACTTCTACTCGTCTTTTTACTTCTATTCATCGTCTTACGGACATAATTCATTTTATAATTCATTTTATAATATAGTATATATTTTAATATAATGACCAATTAACTTCATTATTTTTATTATAATTTTCAACGCGCTCTGTATTCAAATCTATTTCTCTTGTATAGATGTTGGGTTTTTCAGACCATTTTTCATTAAATACATATCCTATATTTAATAAGATATAATAACATTCTTTATTTAGTTCTTTTAGTATATCTGATAATTCATTAGTCTTCTTCAGAGTTTCAAAATCACCCAATTTAATAGCATTTTTAAAACTTCTTTCGGGCATTGAAACCGATATACTTTGAAAATGATTTAGAGCATCTTTTAAATAATCATTAGCTAATTCATAATATTGATTTCTATTGTATAAGTTATCATATTCTAGAATTTTAACGGTTTTGAAGAATTTTCTTAAATATTTTACACCTGTTTTGTATGAAACTTTATTGTATTTTTTGAATTTTTTAAGTCTTTTAAGAATATCCTCTACTCTTGAATTGTAAAACATATCATCACTTATTTGATCTTTTTTAGATTCGTGCGTTACCCTTGGTTCATTATTACCATACTCTAATAATGTAGGAATATTTACTAAGACAATTGTAAATACAGTTATCGCTGTTAAAATCTTAGAATCTAAGAGTTGTAGAAATCCTATACCTAAGATGAATATGAATATATTTGTAGGTAAATTATGATTTTGTAGCACTTTCAACGAGTCCAGATCCAGATTCATTCGCTCTAGTTATATTTATAAAACATAATAAAAATGATATAATTATCATAATAATTCCTAAGTAAATAACATTTTCATCATCTCTAATGAATAGGGATACTGCTATTAAATGGATTTGTAACTTGTTTAAATATTCATTATCTGTTTGAAAGAGTAATTTTGAAAATTTAGCTTCTAGGAACTTATCAGCATAACTATTAAAACTATTACTAAAAAAATTAACTGTTCCTTCTAGAACATCTCCTAATGGTCTATCTAAAATTGTAGCACGTTTTTTATTATATTCTTGTTCTAAAATTCTATTCATTTTATTATACTCTACATCATTTAGAGCATCTAGCGAAGCTCTAACTATACCAGATCTACCTTCTTGAGGTCTAGAAAGTGAAAATCTAGGATCATCTATTTTTGAGTAATCTAGTTCCATATATAATTACAATAGTTATTTTATTTAACTGATTGAACTGATAAGATGAGTATTAGAAATCATCATTCGCCTACAACAATATTTGTGAACTCCCATTTCATCTAAGATAGCACCTTCTACTGATTTCTTTGGATTTTTAAGATCAATATAAGTTACAGTTGGTTCATCTGGTCCATCATCTAACTTATTCTTTTCTTCTTGAACAGTTGTGATGTAAGGAATCCATTTATCAGCAAGGACATGACCACATGTGAAACAACGGACAGGAATAATCATAGTATATAAGATACTTAGATTATTTTAATTTTAAATCAAATTTAATTTTTATCAATAACATTGACTGGTGTAAGCATTTCATTATAAAAATCAACTAATTGTGTTACCATTTACCAAGTATTATTTTATGGTAACTTTGAAATTTTTTTCTATACCATAATAAATGACGATAGATGCAGGAGATTATTATGATGCTAATCATGAACAATACGGCTGCGATGCCCACGCCTGCAACAGAGATAGTTGGTTAAAATTACTAGGTCCCGTCACCAATCGGGATCTCCTATTTAATCCGAATGCTGAAAGCCCCACCGAGCGAGCACATAATATTAAAGTATTGCGGGAATATTGTGCTGATTGTGATATACCTGCTAGGCCATCTGGCGATGAGCGCGGTGGGTATATAAAAAAGAAATATAGTAAGAAAAGAAAATATAGTAAGAAAAGAAAATATAGTAAGAAAAGAACATATAGTAAGAAACGGAAATATAGTAAGAAACGGAAATATAGTAAGAAACGAAAATAGATAGTAAATTTATTCACAACCATCAATTATCCAAACTACGTGTCTCCACAATTCATCTTCATTGAGATAGACACCATCTGAACTAGTGACATGCCAACTTGGTGTAGGAGGTCTTTCTTTTTTCCCAATGATATCATAATTTGTATCAAACCAACCGTAAAATGCTTGAATGCTAATATCTCTCAAATAGATTGATTCTAACCAAAACCTCTGTCTAAAATGGATTTCATCCATGATCTTTTTCTTATTCTCGTCAAATTCTTTTTGCCAATTATCATTGTGACCAACTTTCTTACACTTCCAGATAGATATACCTCTGGTATATCCACAGTCAAACATATCATACGGATTTTTCCTGAATACTAGTTCATCGGGTAATAAGAATTCTTCCAAATCTTCTTCTAAATCTTTTCCCATACGAATAAATGTGTCTTTTCTACGATAACATGTTCTGGCAATGTAGTAAGGGTTAAGATGAACAGGCGTCGTCCACTGTAATTTGTTGCCATCATAGTGGACAGGATCGTAGTGAACTTGATTATGACGTTTCCCCCAGACTCTTCTAACACGACCATAAATATTTTTCTTTTCATTAATACAAATATAATCATTGGGTTCAAGTTTAGGAGGACCTGCGAGTTGTTGTTCATACATCTCTTTCAGATAAATGAGTGGTATCTCATTTACAGAGAACCAATTGAGTATTTCTCTCTTATTTGAACCTAATTTTACAACTTTGGGGATATCAAATGATCTTTGTAGATATTTCAAATTAATGAGATTTATTTTCTTCACATAGGAGTCCCTGTCCTCAATCTGTTTCTTCTTCCTGAGATCTTTTACTCTTGGTGCAATCAACTCTGTCAGGATACCATAACATAGGTGATTTACTGGAGAGACGGTGGGAAGTTTTCTAAAAGAAAGCGTCTCTTCTAGATAAGGATCAAATGGTTTACTCATTTCACTCATAGAAACCATCTTTAAAAGAATATGTTTTTCTAATATTCTCAAACTATAAATATCAAATTTTTATATATATATTATATTATGAGTTTAATATTTAGTAAATCTAATATTGAAACAACTATAGTAGATTCACGTAAAATTAACTTATTCGCGCCGGATGGTACATTTAATTTAGAACAATTAGAAAGAATGATAATAATATATTATAATGAATTAAAAATAACAAAAATATCAAATTGGGATAAAGTTAGAGTTCTATTACAAGATAGTAAATTTTCTTCACGAATTACAGGGTTTACTGAAGATTTTCAAGATTTTAAAGATGTTATAAAATTTTTTTTAAATAATCCTGAAATAAATTTTGAAACTATTGGTATGATTTATTCACATACAAATAATATTATATTAAAAAACTTATTAATTATATTAGATATCATTCGTAAATACCTTGTAATATTACTATTAAGTAATATGGTTTTGGATGAAATTCGTTTATTTAACGGTAATACTATGAAAAACAAATATGGTGTTATAGTTGCACCTGGTTCAGGTAATATTACTTCTGATTGGGATATTACGTTTTTTCTAACAGAAGATGGTTTAGAAATGTTTAAAAAATGTACAATAACTATAGATTGGATAAATAGTGGAAAACCATTCAAATTTTTTGAATTTTTTGATGTGCTATTTCCAGCATACAATAAAATATTTGACAATAATTTTTATTTTGAATTATGTTTTACTGATGAACCTGATAAGTATGAAATACCTAAGTATGAAATACCTATATTTATTGATAAAATCGACCCCATCGAATATATAAGTTTGGAAATTAAATATTTATCATTAAAAGAATTTTTAACAGATGGTGGTGATAGAAATATAAATTTAGAAAGTCAAATAGATAGATTACTTTTATCTTTTAATCATTACAGGGGTGAAAATTATATGGATTCATTTAAAGAATATTTACAATCAAGGTTATTTAAATCGGAAGCTTATTTATTATTATCATCAGTATTGACTGTAGTATTACAAAATCAACTTAATATAAATTTAGATGACTTAACCGCAAGATATCCAATATTATATATTTTATCTGCTACAGAAAATGCTTTAGATTTAAGAAACCACATACAAAAAAATAATATAGACCCTAATTCTATAAAAAAATTTTCCAAGTATTTGAAAAGATTAACTGAGTTTTTAAAAAAATTTAAATTAAATAATGATAAAATAAACTGTATTCTTTCCGAAAGTGTTATAAATAAATTTAATGATTTAGTATTATTAAGAGCTGGCTCTGAAAAATATATACCTAGTAATACTACTAATTGTGAGAGTTTAAAGTATGACGGTTGTCTAGATATATTAATATCAACGTTGAATGAAGAAATTACTTGTATTATAAACGACAGTGGTAAGAAATTATCACTTACTGATTTTGAATTTTATGATAAATTATATTTTACATTAAAAGAAATACTAATTCAATTAAGAAATGATAATTACTCACCACCTGTGAGAACCCCTAGCTCTCCGCATAGTGGTGGTTATTTTAAACATAGAATGACCAAGAAACGTAGAATGACCAAGAAACGTAGAATGACCAAGAAACGTAGAATGACCAAGAAACGTAGAATGACCAAGAAACGTAGAATGACCAAGAAACGTAGAATGAACAAGAAACGTAGAATAACCAAGAAACATAGAATGACCAAGAAACGTAATCATGCAATTAATAGAAAATTATTAAACGGAATCTAAAATTAGGTGATATTCTGTAAGAATTATTTGATGAGCAGTAATCTTAGTTATGGTGATAAACTAGAAGACGTAATTATTCTAATTAAAGATCAACTATGGGGGTATACACAAGTTAATATTACTATTATAAATAAAGAAAAGGAAAAACAACAGGATTACCGGAAGATCTACATGGGGGTATCAATAAGTTTTCTGAATAAAAAGATTATAAGTCAGACTATTGTGGTTAAAAGTGATGTGGATAAATGTGATGTGATAAGGGTGGATAACCATATGTTACTATGGGAATTACAATATAAAAAGAATTAATTAGTAAGTATTTTCTTCATAATTTTCTTAGATAGCTTCCCAAAAATATTATCTTTATTATTTCTGTCTTCAAATATCACCTTCATTTAAATTTAAATATCCGTAGTTCTACATGTTCACACGCTCGGCTACCAGTAAGCATTCGAATACGTCCAGTAGGGTCCGGTTTTCAATCCGGTATGTATATCGCATCCGGCCCTGGACAACTGCCCAGATCTCACTACCATAACCTCCATCTTTTTTTTCTATTATTCTTTAAATATCCTTTTTCTATTAATTTATCTTTTATTAAATTGATATCCTCATGAGCATCTAATATTTCTTTTATCTCTCGACCATTTGGTCCTCCTAAAAGACCACCCGGATTACCTTCCTTAGCCTCTTCTTTACTATACGCAGATAATTGACTTACCCACTCGACAGAAGTATCCTTATTAATCTTTAATAAATTACTATAAAATTTACCAGCATCGGTCAAATATCCTTTTTCTATTAATTTATCTTTTATTAAATTGATATCCTCATCAGCATCTAATATTTCTTTTATCTCTGGACCATTTGGTCCTCCTAAAAGTCCACCCTCATTCCCGTCCATTCCCTCTTCTTTACTATACGCAGATAATGGGCTTACCCACTTAACAGAAGTATCCTTATTAATCTTTAATAAATTACTATAAAATTTACCAGCTCCACCTTTTTTATTTCTCTTCTTGGAATATTTCAATACATTTCTCCTGCGAGTCCTTCTGGTTGTTTTAGAACGAACTTTACTTTGTTGGCGGATATTTCTTCTATTTCTTCTGCGAGTTATGCGTTTTGAAGTTTTTCTAGTATTCTTAGATTTTATTCTATTCCTTTTAGGCATTTATAATATAATATATATAATAATATATATAATAATATTTAACTTTTATTCATAATTTTTTTGGATAGTTTCCCAAAAATATTATCTTTATGATTTCTGTCTTCAACTATATCATCTTCATTTAAATTTAAATTATTACACAACAATTCATCTAAAAAATCACATCTTATTGTATCCAATAATAATCCTCTACATTGATATGATATATTTGTATATTCATAAAAATATTTTTTTCTATCCCCTTCATAAACAAATTTTTTACCATCGATAACATATGAATAATAATAACGATCGCCATTATAAACCGAGTGTTCTATAGAATTATAATACAATTCCATTAATAAATTAGTTAGAGATGAATGGAAATTTAAGTTGTCTTTTTTTTCCTCTTTATCTTTTACCTTGAGAATATATTTAGAAATATATTGTTCTGAAATTAATCTATTTAATATCATTAAATTTTCTTGATAACTAGTTATCATATTATACTCTAGCGTGTAATTTATTTAAATTATTTATTTTATCAATATCTTCTATATTATTAGCATCTTCTTCATCATATGAATGATTAATTTCTCTTCTCTTACATTTACAAAATGATGACCACCAACTATTTATAAAGTTACTACTATTAATATGATTTTCCATACTATTTATATTTTCTAAATCATTATCTCGTCTTTTCCTAGGAGCATCATTCTGATAACTCTTAATAGTTTTAACACTAATTATTTTATCTAATGTCGTATCTAATTCTTTTTTAACGTCCACAATATGAACATATTCACTATCTAATTTTTCGACCATTGAACTCCATTTATTTTTTTTATTATCATCTATACATAATACACTGCGCGTAACTGTTGTTTCATCGTCATTAATAAATGTTTCTTCTTTTGTTTTCATATAATAACTTTTATATCTCCAAGGTTTAATCAATTCTAAATTAGTCCTTATACGGTTAATTGGTTCTGCATATGATTCCTTTAGTTTCTCTACATTTGTTTCACGTTGTTGAAATGAAAAGTGTCTTTCAGCTGCTATTACTAATGCTGAATATGTGCTAACTGAAAGTGTAACTATATCAACTATAGAACTATAAGTAGATTGATCCATTTCTGTTTCATAATTAGTATATTCAGTAGAATTTATAGTTGTATCAGCCGATAAAAAAAATTCATAATTAGTAGAATCTAATGCTTGAATAAATGAACTCCCTATACTGAGAGTGATAACACTTAATTGGATAACACTATTTATTCTCTTTAAATAAGTTTGATATAAATCTAATCTTTTTTTAGTAATAGTTAATTTATCATACAAACGTATAAATAAATTATAATAAACTTCACATTTAGATTCTATCATTCTCATATCAATACCATTTTCACCTGTTTCATAACTTCGTTTAATATCTTGATATTTAGTAGACAATGATTCATTATCATTTTCTAAAGATTCTATATGATTTCTTTTATATTCTATTTCAGATATACGATCTTTTAAATCAGTTCTAAGTAACGATAATTTAGTATCTTTTTTTTCATTATCCAAAATTAACTGGTTATTTATATCTTTTAATGTTGCCAATTCTATTATTAGTCCTTCATTTTTTACATATAGTTCATCAGTATGGATTTGTAAAGATGTATTTATGTGCGTAACTCTTCTATTTTCAGCTTCTAACTCAGATACCATTTGGTTTGGAGCAAGTATTTTTATTTCTTCAGATACTCTGGGAGATAACCTTCTTAAATTATTACCCGATGAAATATCTCTAAGAACACTCGCCATACCCCCCATCTGTAAATTACCATTGTTAGATTCACCATTAGATTCATCATTATCTACAGAATTATCTACATCATTATCTACATCAGTAGATTCATTATTTGTAGTAACACCATTGTTTAATTCACTTTTAGGTGTCAATTCATTTTTTTCATCTAATGACATTATATATTATCAATATAAAAATCATTTATAAAATTTAATAGTGGGATAACTATTATCTTAATCTTATTATAAATTTGATATTTTAATTTATGAATCAATCAAAAAAGACATAATGTCTAAAATGAATACTGAACACTTTATTTCTGAAGTGCGAGAACTTGTGGAGTGGAAAGAATGTCACATTTATACAGATGATGTATGTGACTTGTTAAAGGAGTATTTAGATAGACTAAAGACATTCAAATCAAATAATACTCGTTCTCAAAAGATTATAGAATGTTATCATAATTTTACGAAACTTGATCCTAAATGTGTATTTAGAATGAATAGAGATGAGAAACAATCTTATCATGAATTGTTAAAGATAAATGAAGAGTTGACACAAAGGTTAGAGACTCTTGAGGAAAAGATAGTTGGAGATGGATTAGAATATCTCTTAGAAGAATAATTTAAAAACAAATTACATTAATTATAAAATATGAAAGTGTATAGAACAACCGTTCAGAGCAAAGGTTCCTTTAAAGGATGGACGTCTAATTTGTGTTCAGTTACTATGGGTTATAAACCTGATAAAGATAAATATTTTTTTATTAAAGTCTGGTCTCAACAATCAAAAGAGGGACAATGGCTAAAACCACATTTTTCAAAGAAACAAATAGATACAATTAAACAAAAAGTTAAATAATGATAATATTGTAAAAGAAAAAGTATTACATACAAATAATCATCACTTAGAAGATAAATGTGAAAGATGTATTCAATTGGGTAACTATTGTAAGAATGGTCTTATAAAATACAAATAAATATATTTACATTGATAAATTAAAATATTGGATAATAATATAATGGCTTTTTGGGAAAAACCTAAAAAAATTGATGATTTCAAAACCTATGAAAATCGAGAAAGTATTTTAATTCCAGAAAGTATTTTGGAAGAGGACGAATATATGATATTTCACACAAAACAAACTTATTCTATTGGTTATATAAGAGGAATTGGATATTGGATTTTATTATCTTCTAAAGGTAGATTATTCTCTTGTGAATATAATTCTAAAAAATTTGAAGTATTAGACCATATCGCTATCTATGGTTGCAAAACAGAAGCAAAAAAACAAGGCCATCTGCGCAACGTGTGTCATCGTAATTCTGGTATATTATATTATCATGATATAGAACAAGCATTTATTTGTAATGGTTGGTTATTAATTCTTGAAAATTTAGATTATTCAGGATGCTTGATAATCCATAGAAGTTGGCAAGATGGAGGTTCACTTTTTGACCCACTTATAACATTATTAAAAACATATACACAATTATTTCCTGAAACAATTATAAATAGTGATAACAAAGATCAAAATAAATTCTTTAGAATTAAATCTGGTGAAGAAGTTAAAAGAATATTAAAAGATATGGATAAATTGTTAGAAGATTCCCCTAGACCTAAAAGTAATGTAGATGACAAAAGCTTTAAAAAAGCTCGTCGTGAATTAAAAAAAATGTTAGAAAAAAGTTCTACAGTAAAAGGTCTATTAAAAAAAAGAAAAAAACCTTATCGTAAAAAAAAAAGTAGAACTAAAAGATTTAAAACTAATTAAATATTTTTTAATATATTTTATCTGGTATACAATATTTTAGGTACCATTTAGCATTTTTACCAGCTTTAATGATTATATTAGGGCGTGGATTATCATTTATATCATATCATTTATATCATATCATTTATATCATTTAATTTTAGATTATTTAAATTATAATTAATACCTTCTGTCTCTATTATCAGATAAACATTTACCTGAATTATCTAAACATTCATCAGAATGACCCAAACATTCATAAATTTCCCAACCTGGATTATTTTCACCTTTACCACATGGGAAACATTCTTCCACTTTTTTACAATTTGTACAATAATATTTAATAGGCATTATAATATTAAAATACTGTGACCCATTCCCTGTATTTATTTCAAATAACCTTCTAAAATTATCAGGTGCTGATGGAATTTTGATAATAGGACCGCTTCGTCCCCTGTTACGACCATGTCCATTATAATATGATTGATAATTATCCCAAGATTTATAACCTCTAAAACTTTCCCATAACCTCCTGTATTCTCCATGACATACTATCATTTTATGACATAACCCTTTATCATATCCTGCTACGGATGTATTACCATGATAATACGTTTTCTGATCTTTATGAAGACTGGTACAACCCAAACCATAACCAATATTTTTTATATCATCTATAGGTATTTTTATGTATACTTTTGTATTTTCTGTAATATTTTCGGGAAGTGGATTTAAAGAGTTTAGAGCAGTCCTCCAAGAATATTTATAATAGTAATGTTTCATATTACCACGTCTCATGCAACAGAAATACCTATTTATTTTCATTCTTTCTTTTAATTTATCAATTTCATTAGAAGAAAATGATTCACCTGAATATTCTTCATTTGATAGATGTGAATTAATATTCGCATTATATGAACTGGGTGTTACATTATCAATTTCTAACCATAAATATTCTTCATTAATCCAATGTGTGTTCGTTCTTAATATATCCATAATTTCTGTGTATTTTTCTTTTAAAAGTTTGTTTTGATGTGTTAGAAGTTTAACCTGATTAACCAATGTATCCATAACTTCTAACTCTTTATAAATTGTAATACTAACATTAAATGGATATAGTCCATCGTGTCGTAATGTTAGAATAATATTTTCATTTTCATTTTCAATAAAAGTTAATTTTATATGTTGATTTTCATCTTTAAAACAGGAATCAATTATTTGATAGAATGTATTTAAATCATTTTGAAAATATTTAGAAATATCAGCCCACAATTCATCTTTTACAGAAGAAATATAGGTAATATCTAATTCGGTATTTTTAATAGATATATTTACAGATGTATCATTTACACTACAATACTTAATGTATTTTGGTTTAATATGTTCGGCCTTTATAACTTCAGGTTCAGGTGATGGGAAAAAGTCCATAATTAATGACTAATAAAATAATGTTATAAATCAAATTTGATTAAAAATATAGTGTTAAATAAATAAATGTCAAAAATGTATAAGTCAGGCAATTTAACTGTAATGTCAGATGAATTGGATGATGAAAGTGATAATATTATTAGAAAAATAGTATCTGCTAAAAAACAATTTAATGAAGATGTTAGAACTACAGTAGAGACAGAATTTACTAATTGGTCTAAGGTAGTTGTTCCAGAAAATAGTAATAATTTAGTACAATCTTATCAAAACTTTCCTTCTTTAAAATAAATTTGATTAGTTAAACTGGTTATATTATTAAACAATTAAATGAATCTCCTTACATTTGTGAGGCTATCTCTACTAATAGGACCAATATATTTATTTATAGAATATAGGTCATTATCACCTTATGGTAAAACAAACGGGTATGATATACATTTATATATCTTTATGGCATTATCTCTTATATCTTTAGTAATAACTTCTTATGTAGATCATAAAATAAACGTGACATATAAACATCACATGAATATATCATTAATAATTATTCCCTATATTATATACGCTTGTAAAAGTATAAATTTGTGGGGACTTCCTCTAAATCTATCAATGTTAATATTATCTCCATTTATTATCGGACATATACTGTTCTATTATATGATATTTACTACGGTGAAAAAAAAACATGAAAGGTATTATGGAGGTCTCCCACTATTCACTCCAGAAGAAAAACAAGGTTATCTGGAAGTATTGATTGTGAATATGATGAAATGGTGTTGTAAATATAAATGTAAATAAATGTAAATAAATTTGATAATTATAAAAATTTTTTATTTAACAAGCAAAAATATGAACACTTGTAAAAGTATGAACAAATGTAAAAGTATAGACACATGTAACAGTATGAACACCTGCAAAGCTAATGCTTGTGTAAGAAATAAAAACCTGGTTTATCCAAAAAACGTAAGATTAAGAGTATGGAATGATTTTGAAAGATGCAATAAAAATGTTTATAAAGACGGATTTTGTAAAATATGCTATGAACCTGATAAAAGATTAAAAAATATAAATTGGATAGATGATCAACGATGGAAACGTGATGGAATATATGGACAACCTTATGATTTTCCTTTTCACACATCACCCAAAGAAAAAGAGTGGGTAGAAATGATGTATGTTTTACATCCACATTTAAAACCTGTTAATAAGTTTTGGAAAGATTTGGTATCTATTGAAGATAGAAAACAAATGTTGGATGTAATCAAAGATAATCTAAGCGATGAAGAAATATTATATTTGTGTGAAAAGATTTAGTTATGAAAAGATTTAAAACTTAGGCAATAAATAGTTAGTAGAACCCATGGATCCGACTTATTATCTAAAAAACTTTGAGATTATAGGTAAAGATGAAAATGATGTTCCTCTAGAAATTCATGAAGTTACAGATTCATATCCTAGTGGTGATTGGCAGATCGATTTATCTGAATATAATGCTCATATTACCTATAATAGTGAAAATTACATTAAAATTTTTTATAATAATGATGAAAAAAAAATCTATATGTATTTGAATGAAACTGATTATAGAATCTACGCATTAATTATAAGACAAATTAGTTGAATTACTTATGAGATAGCCAATATTCTATAATATTGTTTTTACATGAATTAACATTAGTAGTGCCCATACATCTTTTATATCCATCTAGTGATAACCATGTTTCCCAGTCAATAGTAATAGGGTTTTCTAAATATACTACACGTCTATCTCTTTGTCCTATATTCATAGACCATGTAGGTAAACGTTGTGAGGGTTTCAATACTTCTGTTATACTATAAACTTGAACATGTTTTTTGTAAAACCATATAATCATTAAATCACCTGGTGCCGGTTGAGGTCTATTTAATGGTGGTCCATCCCACATAACTTGTTCGCCTATTATACCTCTTTCTATCTGTTCATCCCAATCACGTCTAGAGCAAGGTTTACCATACTGTTTATTGTATGATTTAGCAATAGGTGTAATGTAAACATTACTAGGATAAACTGATGGTTTTTCTTGAACCACCTTTTTTAATGTAAGTTCATGAGAAGGTTTATCCATTTCTTCAACAGTTTTGCTAATATCGTTAAATAATGACATATTACTTTTAATTTAAAAAGTAATATTTAAATCAAATTTGATCGAAACATCTAACTACAAAATAAAATGAAATTTATTCGTTTAACACCCGATAATGTTAGACAATATATCGGTTATCAAATAATTTTTAAAACAAGGGGCTCTGCGATTATCAAAGAAATATTAGATATTAGTAAAACCGGTAAATGTATATTGATAGAACACGGTGATTTACAAAATAATTTACAAATTGTTAGTCGTGAAGTTTATGTTATAGTTTAATCAATAATTAACCCTTCTCTTATCATAAATTTTCTAAATTCTAAATCACTATCTATATTATCTTTATCCATAAATTTTGTTTTTATTAACCTAATTATTAATTCTGTTAAATTATTATAATCACAATGTAAACTTAATAATTGATCATCAAGGACATTATACAAATAATAATTATCTATATAAACACCATTAGTTTCATTAATAAATTTATATAATAATAGTTGAACCATATGTTCGCGTTCTATGTTTTTAACACACTTGAATTCTACGACACATTTATCATCTATATAATCTACTTGTCCAATTAAACTAAATTGATAGGTATCTAATACCGTAGTAGTGCATTCTATCCTTTTTTCAAAATCGCCTTCTATATTTATTATATTTTCATTACACAATGATTGAACACGTTCAATACAAGCAGATAATTGTAATGGACTTAACCAATTATACTTTTTTATTTGATTCATTTTATAGTATGAATTAGATACTTTACAATTTGTTGAATTGGCAATTCTTAAAATATTTACATGGTCTTTATCTCCATTTAATTTAGTCATAGTTTCATTTATGTCCTTATTGAAAACTTTAATGGCATAATACATAGGTATGGCAGTTCCAGTAATATCTGATACATTCTCCCAATGTATAGGAGATTGTTCTGATATAACATCTATTTCTATTTTATCATTAACCTGCCTTACCTCTATAATATTAAATAAAGGTAAAATATCTTCTATTACATCTATTTTTAAATGTTTAACCATATCTGTAACTATATGTACATTGGGTTTAATTGATTTGTTTATTTTTTTTCTCATTCTAAAAGAATTACCCCCCCCATCAGTGGGATTAATATCACAATATAATTCTATATATTTTTCTTTTTCTATATCATCTACTCCTTTCAAAAATGGTAAATACCCTGATTCATAATGATGAATAAGTGTTAACCTTTCTAGTGATCGTGTTACACCAACATATAACTTATTGGGGCAAACAAACGGATTTGCATCTTTATCAAAATATTCAAAGAACCCTATATCAAAATTCAATGCTATAACAACTTTTCGTTCTAAACCTTTCACTGAATTATATGTGGAAAATACTATTTTATTTTTTAATAATTTTTCATCTGGTGTCCCACCTTCTTCATTAGTTACATGGACTAATATACCCATATTAGATAACATGTTAGCTAATATATTAGATGGTGATTTATTATCATATTTTTTTTTAACAGATATACTCAATACAAATATATCATCTGGTTTATATAATATATTACCATACTCATCTTTTAAACCAAGGTAATATTTAATTTCATTAACCAAAAACATACATCCATTTTCAGCAGCAAACGCATTTGTTATAAGATAACGGGGTTTATGACCACTAACCTTATTAGATATCATACGCTCTTCTTTTAACAATACTTTATTTAAGAATTCACATATTTCATAAGGGACACGGAATGTTTCTGTCAATTTTAGACTAACCCAAGGATATTCATTTTTAAATATTTCTGATCCTAATGTTAAAAATCGATGATTAGCATCATTATATTGATTAATACATTGATTTTTATCACCTAGTATTATTATCTTATTACTTTTACAATTATCATTTATAAATTTTTTTATATATTTAGCGTATATACTATTCATATCTTGAACTTCATCTACTATTATTATGTCATATGATATAGGTTTTAAAGTATCCAATCCATCTGTAACGACTGATTTTAATTTTAAATCATCGATTAATTCACCACAACTTTGTAAATAATACGTATTACATGATCCATGGTAGGTAAATACTTTTAAATTATTTAAATCTAAATCTAATTTTTTTAAATTAGTTTCATTTTTCAGTTTAGTATTATAAGTAATACAGCAAATTTGTTTATCTTTGAAAGTATTAGCCACGTGTAATATTGTAGTTGTTTTACCACTACCAGCAACGGCGTCAACAGATATATTAGATTTTTCTAATGCTTTTAATATTTCTTTTTGTTCTTTTGTTGGTGGTTTTAACATAATTATCTTGATTAATATATATATTCTAATTTAAATCAAATTTTGTATTTAAACATAAACCACTACTATATAGTAATCTATAATGGACGTAGAACAAACTATTTTTATACCCCCTGATTTTTATTGTCCCATTACAGGAGATATCATGATTGATCCTGTATCTGATAATGGTGGTCACACCTATGAAAGAGAAAGTATTTTGAGATGGTTACAAACAAAGAAAGAATCACCTATTACGCGTGAATACTTAGATGAATCTCATTTAACTGATAATGTTGCTATGAAAAGAAGTATTGATTCTATTAGAGGAAAGTTACAGGATAACCAACTTAAAATAGATTCAAGAGTAGCTGAACAACAACTTCAACCTTACACAGATAAGCTTGATGAAATTAGTTTGGAACAATATTACAATGATGGTAAATTAATGATATCTGTTACAGCACCCGATGTTGAAACGAGACCTCCAATTGATATTGTTTTATGTATCGATGTTTCATATTCAATGTATGATGAAGCGACTTTAAAAGGTTTAAAAAATGAAAGACTTAGTCATGGTATTTCTGTATTATCATTAACTGTATCTGCAGCAAAAACAATTCTACATAGTTTAAATGATGATGATAACATTTCCATTGTCACCTATAGTTCTGAAGCTAAAACAATCGTTAAAAGTCAGCCTTGTACAGCAGAAAATAAAGCATTGATTTCAGGTGAATTAGATTCTCTTAAACCTGTTTCAAATACTAATATGTGGTCAGGTATGATTCAATCATTAGATATTCTTAGAGAAACATCACCTAAAAATAAGAATAAAGGTATACTTTTATTAACAGATGGTGTCCCCAACGTAGAACCTCCTAGAGGACACGAGGTTATGTTACAGAGATACTTTGATTCTCATGATTTCCGTTGTATGATTTCATGTTATGGATTTGGTTATAATTTAAATTCTGAACTTTTACTAAATATCTCTAATATTTCGGGTGGAGATGGATATTCATTTATTCCAGATGCGTCTATACTCGGTTCAGTATTCATTAATGGTATCAGTAATTTGTTACAAACTGCTACAACTAATTGTTCATTAAAAATTAATTTAAGTTCAGGTGTTCTGTTCCCAGATGGCGACATGTCTAAAGAAGTTCATATTGATTCATTGAAGTATGGTAAAACAAAGAATTTTGTATTTGATGTAGATGTTTCTGCTATAGACGATGAAATTCATTTAACATCATTTGCTAATGTAACATTATCTCTTGGTAACAAAGATATTCATTTTTATCAAAATACATGTAATTCTAAACTGGTAAATCAACAACTGTTCCGTTTAGAAGCAATTGAAACAATTAATCAATGTATAGCACTTAAAAAGTATAATGATGAATCTTTTAAAAATGTAATAAATTCTTTCAATCGTAAATTACACGATTATAATTGTTTGGCTAAAGATCAATATATTCAAAATATTTTAGATGATTTTTCGGGACAAGTAAAAGAAGCATTAAATATGACTAATGATGGATTAAAAGCTGATTGGTTTAGTCGTTGGGGTATCCATTATTTGAGATCTCTACAAGAAGCATACAAAAATGAAATGTGTAATAATTTTAAGGACAAAGGTATTTTAAATTTTAAGAGTAGAATGTTTGATAGTCTATGTGATAGTATTTCTACTATCTTTGAAGCAATCCCCCCACCTAAACCAGATATTGTGAAACCTGCTAGTAAGGCTATTTATAGAGGTGGTTCAGTAGCATGTGATTCGTCAGAAATCCAAACTCAACTACGGTCTATGTCAGTATACAATAATGCCGGTGGTGGTTGTTGCATTGGTTCAAGTGGTGTTCTAATGGCGGATAAATCCATTAAAGAAATTAGGGATATTAAGAAAGGCGATTTGGTAATAACTTGTGATCCATGTAATATGAATGAACAAGTTATTAGTGAAGTAGAATGTTTAGTATTCACTAAATCACATAATTATAAAGAATTATTATCAACTATTACTAACAAATCTACATCACTATCAATCACACCCTATCATCCGGTGTTAAATTTACATAAAGATAAATGGATTTACCCCTGCACATTATCACCACCCTTAACTAGAGCATGTGAAGGTGTCTATACATTAGTAGTCAAAAATAGATATCCAATAATCGTCCATGGATTCGTATATGCTACATTAGGTCATAATATAGAAGGTTCTGTCATAGGTCATCCATATTTTGGAACTGAAAAAGTAATTAATGATCTTAAGAAATTTATATCATATAGCAGTGGCTTAGTAGAATTAAAGAAAGAATATTTCATTAGAAATAATAACGAAGTAGTTGAAATTAGTGTTTAAAAATATCTATTCTATATTATAAAATGGTCAAGGATAATTTTAAACGTAAAAATTGGTCGGTTAAACGTAGAAATCGGACGGTTAAACGTAGAAATCGGTCGGTTAAACGTAGAAATCAATTGGTTAAACGTAGAAATCAGTCGGTTAAACGTAGAAATCAATCGGTTAAACGTAGAAATCAATCGGTTAAACGTAGAAATCAATCGGTTAAACGTAAAAAAACTAGAAGCAAACAGTTTTACCATGGTGGTAACCTTTTATATTTACTTGGTCTCAATTATAATGCAGAGCGTAGTGATATTATGAAAGCATATAAGAAGAAAATATTGACCGCACATACTGATAAAGGAGGTTCCGGAGATCTCGTTTCGGATTTAAAAAATGCTTTGAACGATTTTAAAGAAAATGGAGAACTTGTGAAATATGAACGTAGGGTAATGGAAGAGGAAGAAGCAGTTGAGAGTTTTCATAAACGGTATGGTGCGACATATAGAGAAGGTATCAGAAAAAACACCGCTGAGGCTGAAGCAGCAGCGGCGGCGGCTAAAGCTGAGGCTGAAGCAGCAGCGGCGGCGGCTAAAGCTGAGGCTGAAGCAGCAGCGGCGGCGGCTAAAGCTATGGAAAACCTGCAAGAGATGGCTAGAGGAGATCCGGAACCCCTTAATGTGATAGACAATGGCATGGCACAGAAGTACGACACTCTAGAAAAAGCAGCAGTTGCAGCAATGAAAATTCCAGAATCGGTTGGATTGTGGATGAGTAACTTGGGTAAGTACTACATACTGCGCGAGGGGAATGTGCGTAAATGGGCACCTGGTATACCAAACGGAACAGTTGAGAAGGTATGGCGAATCACCTCGGAAGACCATCTAAAAATACAAATTGAAGCTAAAGCTATGAAAAACCTGAAAGAGATGGCTAGAGGGGATGAACCCCTTAATGTGATAGACAATGGCATGGCACAGGAGTACGACACTCTAAAAACAGCAGCAGTTGCAGCAATGAAAATTCCAGAATCGGTTGGATTGTGGAAGCGTTATAGGGGTAAGTACTACATACTGCGCGAGGGGGAAGGTCACTATTTACGCCTTCAAGAAGACAGGGCTGAGATAGATGCAATGAGTGTCAAGCAGCTCCGTGAGCGCATCACTGCACACGGTATGTCGTATGCGGACTGTGTGGAGAAGTCAGATCTACGAGAGCGTGCATGGGAAGCGATACAGCAGCAGGCAAGAGGGCGTGTGCGTAAATGGGCACCTGGTATACCAAACAGAACAGTTGAGAGGGTGTGGCGAATAATATCGGAAGACCGACTAAAAAGGGGTCGGGATATAAAACGCAAAAAAGCACAAAAAGCTGTAAAATTCCCAATAAATTGTCCTCAATATTGGAAAGATGAAACAGAATGTGAGCTCCGACAATGTAAATATCACTGGGATGGAAGATATATAAAGGCTGTTTCTAAACAAGATAAGGCGAATGCGGACATGTACCATTCAGAGCGCCATAATGAATGGATCAGTGTTAGAAAAGGTGCCGGGACACATATTAGAGATGGAGAATGCTTACCACCTGAATGGGTTGGTAGTACTGTTCCTGGTTATGGTAATACACCAGATAGTTTTGTGACAGTAACTGAAACAGAAGAAGAAAGGTGGGGTAAACCAACACCTATTTCACCAGAAGAAAAAGCAGCTAGAAGAAAACTAGATGAAGAAATAGATACTGATAGGGAAATTTCTAATGCTTTAAAATTTGACAACAGCCTAAAAAATGAATATTTAATTATGCTAATGTTTAATAAACAAGGTATATCTGAGTTACTTAATACAGATGAAGATTATAAAGACCTTCAACCTGATCCGCTGTCAGAAAATATACTAGATTATCCAGATATATACGGTTTAACACCATTGATGTGGGCTGTATTACTTAATAGTTTAGATTATGTTAAATTATTAATTTCTAAAGGAGCAAATATAAATTATATGTCTAATGGTCCAGCAAAATTAGTTTTAGACGCTGACAAGCGGGGGAAGAAATCAGAGGTCCAACTGCAGGAAGCGGACAAAGCATTGACAGTGCTAAATAGATCAGATTTGTTTAAATTATTTGAAATAGGCAGTTTAATTGGTTTAATTGAGAGAGATATAAAAGAAATGTATGGATTAAGGGCGTTAGAAATTGCTATAGATAAACAATATACAGAAGTTATAGATTATCTAATTTCAAATGGAGCATACCGTGATGAATAAGTACGGTAAAGCAGCAGGCTGTACAGGCTGCGATAATTAAAGAAAAGAAGAAGGAGCACAAACAACTTAACAGAGCGGGGCGGGCTGGTGAAAGTGCATAATGGGTATCTACTATGGAAAATCCCATATTTATTATGAATGGTAAATATTATTGTGTTATGCTTGAGGGTGCTTGGTATGATTCAGAAAGACGCATTTTATGTTTATTTGATGAAGGGAATTCTGTTTTTTCTCTGGACAAAGATGAATTAGAAGATTTAATTGTCAAAGAAAGGTTTCAAGTATTACCCGATATGTATATTATCCCTTCTAATATTCCAGAGGCTATAAAGAAGAAATTAATGGATAGTAAAAAAAAATATGATATCATGCGCACCCGGCGGATGGACGGCTATTAGTCAGATAGGAAAAATAACTAAGGGATTAACAAGAGTTGATGGATACGGATTGGTAATAAGTATAAAGCTTATATGTTACTAAATTAAAATGGAAAAACTAATAAAAGAAAAACAAAAACAAATTTTATCTGTTAAAGAATTATTAGTTAATGCTAAAGTGTCTGATGAAAATTACGATAGCACCGTAGAACCTTTCTTTCAAAAGAGAGAACAAAATGATTATGAATTAGATTTTAAAGAATTACCTGAATTACCCGAAGGTTTAAACCGACATATGAAATTATTATATAGTTTGATCGGTAATCCTGATGTTGAGGTGTATATAGGTGATTGGACTTTCATGAGTTTAAATAAATGTTTAGAAATTTACAAAGATTATTGCGATAATGATCAAAAATCTTTATTCGATATAGCTTATATATATGCTGGTATGGGTCATATTAGACTTATTGCGTGTGATTTAAATAATCATTTATTGTTTGAAAGACCGGATGGTGGGTCTAATGGTTATGATAGAGAAGATAATTATCAAAGGTCTTTAGCATATAAAACAGGTAAAATGGAAAAAAAAGATTATTTATATTTCACACAATTTAAAGAAAAACTTTTAGAACAAAATATTTAAATAATATATTATTTAGATTATTATGAATAATTTTTATTATATTTTATATGATTTAGATTCCGTTAGAAAAGTCAAACCTATAAAAATCCAATTATGTTATAGTAGAACTGATAAAAATGTAATAATTGCGTTTAATACTTTATTAGACATAATGTAAAAAAATATTGTGTATAATATAAAATGTTGATTAAAGATTTGGAAAAAAATATTGTTATCAAAGAATTAGTCAATACAATTATCGCTGATAAAGATTTCAAAAAAAAATGTGAATTTAATTTCAAAAAAATTTTTGAAGATGGAAAGGTTGACAGAGATGATATTCCTTTAATTATTAATTTATTTTTAGTGGTTTATAAAAATCAGAGTAAAATTAAGATTTCTAAGAAACAATTAAAACCAGTATTCATGTTATTGATATCAAAATTATTGGTAGAATTTAAAGGAGAATCTGACTTAGACGAAGAAGTTATCTTGATATTAATTGAGCCACAGATAGATTTATTATTGATGAGTGTACAATTTGAAGCTGGTAAGTTCCCGTTTTGTTGCTGTCCTACTAAACCCGACGATGAAAAAGAAGAAAATGAAGTTAACAAAATGAAACTAAGCAGAATTGATAAACAAAAAAAATTAGAAACCGAAAAATTATTGAAATAATTTAAAAAAATATAACATACATTTTATAAAATATGAATAGTGCTTATAAAAAATTTAAGTTACCATTCATTCCTGTTTATTTAATTCGTTGGAAACCCAATATAACGAGTTGTATCCATGGTCATAAAGGTAAAGAATGTAATTATTTAGTATTAAAAGGCGCATTAAAAGAAACTATTTATAAACACAGTTATAATAAAGGATACTATCCTGTAAAAACACGTGTAGTAGATAAAAATCAAAGTGCTCATATAAATGATGTTATAGGCGAACATTCTGTTAGAAATATAAGTGATAAAACAGCTTGGTCATTACATTATTATGGTTAAATTTAAATAAAAATTTGATTTAAAATTAATTATATCTTTATTAATAACAATGAAATTAGTTACTGTACTAAAAGATTATAGGCGTAATAAATCAACTGAGTTAGGTGTACCACCTTACCGTATATATAGCAATAATGTATTAAATGAAATAGCATGTAAAAGACCAGGGACACAGGCAGCGTTACTATCTATCAAAGGTTTCGGTAAGAAAACATATGAAAATTACGGCGAAGATATACTGAGAATTTGTTTAGATCAGTCTCTAACTTTTGATGAATCTGACAAAATATCTGTATCAACAAATATATCAGTTAAATCGTGTGTATTCGAACCAATAGCAAAAGAATTATTGGATACAATAGATTTACCAGAAGGTATTGAATTTAGTAAAGAACAGATTAGAGCAATAGAAACAGCTGATAGTGGCGCAAATGTATTTATAAGTGGACCAGGTGGAACAGGGAAAAGTTTACTAATCAAACATTTTATAGAACGATATTCTAAATTTAAAAGATTATCTGTCTGTGCGTTAACAGGTGTAGCCGCTGAAATATTAGATTGTAATGCTAAAACAATTCATTCTTGGTCATCTATTATTAATCAAGGAGCTGATATTGATAGTTTATATAATATTATTAGTAGGAATAAATCTGTGATAAGTAGATGGGCAAACACTGATATATTGATAGTAGATGAAATAAGTATGATGTCTAAAAAGTATTTTGAATTAATGGACGGTATAGGAAAAAGAATAAGAAATAATGATATGGCTTTTGGAGGAATACAATTAATATTTTTAGGAGACTTTTATCAGTTGCCCCCTGTAGGTGATCGTGTACACGGAACAGAACAATTTTGCTTTGAAAGTGCTAAATGGATACAAACGTTTCCTCAAGTAATTTTACTAAAAAAGATTTTCAGACAAAAAGATAAATTATTTACAAAGATTCTACAACAAGTTAGAGATGGGGGTATTTCTAAGAATACACATGAAATTTTGAAGTCTAAGGTAATTAAAAAAATAAATAGAGAATTATGTATACCTATAATATCTCCTAAAAAAGAAATGGTTAAACACACTAATACTATGAATATGAATAAATTAAGTGGTTCAGAAGTAGTATACAACTCAAAGGTAGTAAAATCAGATGAATTAAATATATCTGATTATCAACTAAAATCTGAGGTTAATGATCTGTATAAAAGAATGAATGCTGATAAAATATTAAATCTAAAAGAAGGAGCACAGGTTATGTGTGTAGTTAACATGTGTGATAAACAATTAGTCAATGGATCACAGGGAGAAATTGTGAGTTTTGTTCATGGGTTACCATTAGTTAAGTTTAAAAACGGTATAACTCAATTAATGGAATATCATTCTTGGAAGAGTGAAGAGACACCCGGTCTAGAAATTCAGCAGATACCTCTTATATTATCGTGGGCTATTACTATTCATAAATCACAGGGTCTAACGTTAGAAGCAGCTATCATCGATATTGGGAAAGATATATTTGCAGATGGACAATCATATGTAGCATTATCACGACTAAAATCATTAGATGGCATATATCTAATAAACTATGATCATAATAAATTTATGACAAATCCTAAAGTTAAAGAATTTTATGCTAGTTTATAAATTTAGAGAAGTTTATTATTCTATTTAAATATATAATGAATATTTTAAATAAAATGGATCATATTTACAAATTATATGAATATTTACCATTAACAGATAATTCTAAACATCTTATATTAGAACCATTATCATGTGTTTTAAAATTAGCACTATTACAGTATAAACCAGTTGGAACAAAAATATCTGTAGTAATTAATGCTATACAGTTTAATGAACCTTCTTTTTTACAGGGTTTAACAAGAAGTTTAGGTGGAGATTCTAGGCAAGATTTACATAATATATGTCATCCTATTATTAAATGTTTAGAATGGTATCCTTTATCTGAGAATACATTAATTTATGAGGAATGTTTAAAAGGTCTAAAAATATTTAAACAATCTTATGAAGAACATTCATTAATTAATCATACAATAGATCATTATATTGGGTTAGTCACAGGTAAAGAACACGAACCAATCGAAGATAACAATGTTATAAGCGGATTAAAAGATATTTGGTCACAAAAAGAAGTTGAAATTATCAAATCTTTGATAGAAAATATTAATGAAAGTGAAGATAAAGAAGAATCTATTTCAGTATTAGAACAAATGTTGATTGTTAAAGAACAAAAAGTGAACACTTATATTCAAACTATTTCAACCAGTTATTAAAATATCTACTATATTAATATTAATGGTAGTCAATAAATACAATATTTATATTATCTGTAAAGATGAAGAAATATTTATGGATAAATCCAGAAAACTATATGAAAAATATAAATCTAAAATATGTCATTGTCAATGGGTTCCAGCTGAGTACTTAACATTAACTCAGTGTAATCAGCAGATGTTGAAAAAGCTAAAAACACTTTATAACACAAAACAAAAAAGCATTATTCGTAAATTAGGATGTATCGCAGCACACAGGAAAGCGTTATTAGCTATTTATTCAAATCAAACTCACAATAATTTAATATTAGAACAAGATGCTGATTTAATGAATACTTTACCTATGCCTCCTAAAGATACTTGCTATATGGGTGGTTGGATTGTACCACCACGCATAACTCGTGCTGGAATAGATAAAGTTAATATTAATCCTAAAACTGGTTTAAACAATATAGATTATGATAAGTTTAAAATTATAACAACACATGCTTTATATATTAAGACACCTGAAGAAGCAACTACATTATTAGATATGACAATTCAACCAGAAAAGTTGAAACCATACGATGTATTTTTAGCAGAAGAAAGATATTTTAAACAATTTTACTATCCAAGCGTATTTGTTCAGGAAGCACATGCGTCAGAAATAGACGATAAGGGTGCGGACTTAAATTATTATAGAACTCTTAACTATGGCCTAAACATGAAAGTTAAGAGATCTAAGAAAACGAAACGTAGAACAAAGGGTGGGGCACGTAAAAAGTCCACAGAATCTATTAGAAAAATAATAGATGAATTTAAAAAAAAACGTGGATATTATCCATCAGAAAATACACTGAAATCTCTTAAAAAATTATCTTATAGCGATTTAAAGAAACTGAGTTCAAAAGAATTACAAGATTACAAAAAGAAAGTAGGGATCATAGATCCACCATGGGAAGCATATGATGATAAACAACTAATAAGAATGTTAAGGAAATATATTAAACCCAATGATTCTAAAAAACGTAGAACGAAGGGTGGATCTTCCAATGTTAAATGTAAAAAATTGTTGAAAAAACACGGGGCGTCCTTAAAAACATATAAAAATGGTAGAAAAGATATTAAATTCACTAAAAAGAAAAAAAAACAATATGATGATTTATTTAATAAAGATTTTAAAAAAGGTATGAAAATTTTAATGGATATAAAAAAGGTTTGTTTAAATTAAAAGAAAGTAAATGTTTCTTTAATACTATCTATAACTTCTTGTGGATCAATAGAAGAAGTATCTTTAATTACTATATCTTCATTTAATCCTTCACCATCTAAAGGTTCATGAACAGTATCAACAACATCTTCTTCAGGATCAAGTGTAGTGAAACTTTTAACTAATTTTTCTAAAGTATCTAATTTTGGATTCATATAAATTACTATTTGCTTAAGAGAGTTATTAATATAGTTCATTTCTTTTTTTATCATATTAACCGTTAATAAATAATTTAGGAACATGGTGTGAATTGTATCGGGTATTTCCATATCATGTGCTTCACTTAAAAATATAGCAAATGTTTGATTTGTATCTCTAAATTGATTAGAAAATTCTAAGTAAGCACTTTTAGGTTTAAATGATAAATCTATTAAGATTTGTAAATGCTTAGGATCCATCGCAACATATGTTGTTTGTGCTTCTACTGATTGCGTTTTAACTCTATTGGAACAACCCCTACATTCACTCAATAAACCACTTAACTTGATTTTCATTTGTTTTGAATAATCGGGTGTCATAGGTTTATGTTGTTCTTGTCTTTCTTTGAGAATACGTTCAATATCGGATAACTTTGCTCCCCCTCTTTGTGAACATTCTAACTCTTCTACTAATTTATCGTAAGCAAATAAATCTCCATTTTCATAGTTACATCTAGCTAATCCATCATTAAGTAATTCACTTACAGGTATATCTAACCTCCATTCTTTTAGAACATTTTCAATATAATGTTTTACGAAAGCATTATTCATTATAAGTTTTTCCAAACGTTCTTTTAAAGAACATCTCAACTTTGATAAAATATGTATTAAAGAAACTTTATCACTTTTACTTAGAATTACTAAATGTTTTAAAACAGTCATTTCAGTTTTCATGGTTTGACTTTGATTCATAACTTCAATGGGTTCATGCATATTAATTCTACCTGTAGAACAATGATCTAAGATATTTTCTAAATCATAATAACGTAATGATTCCATATACTACTAAATTATATAATTTATTTGATAATTAAACAAAATATAAATATATATATATGATAAGAAAATATACCAGGAAAAAAAATTTAAGAAGGAATACTTTAAGAAGGAAAACTTTAAAAAGGAATACTTTAAAAAGGAATACTTTAAGGAAAAAAACTTTAAAGAAAAAATTAATGAAAACTTTAAAGAAAAGAAGAAGGTTTGGGGGGGCGGTTGAGCTCGAGAAGTCTATGGATAATGCAGAGATCCAACAAATATCATCAAAATTGAGTAAAGAAGATATAACTTGGTGTGATAAATTAACAAACATTTTAACGGAACTATGGTCAAAGAACTTAATAAATTTATCACAATTTGTAAAAACAAGGGGTGGGTGCGACCACACCCCCATCAAGGGCGGTAACCCGATTAAAAAAACAATAAAATATCTAGTAATATTTATCATTGGTCTATTAAAAGGGATACTATATCCGGTAGGATTTATAGTTATAGGTGTAGGTACACGTGTGTCTGGTTTTGTTAAATTAATATTTAAAATTGGATCACTTATTTGTGACTCGTGGAGTGGTTACGGGACTACACATTTTAAAGAAGAATTTAAAAGTTATGCAGTTTTATGGTCATTTAAAGATATGAGTTCATTGTATATTGATCATCAGAAAAATAATACTGATAATTTATATATTAAAATACCTGAAGGAGTAGCGACAGCACAACACAAAAAAATACATTACACAAATTTAAATGATATTCCAGATAATAAAAATGGTGATATAGATGTTTATTTACTTACTTTCGATGTATTACAACCTGTATTACCCAAATTATCAAGTTATTTAAAATATAAGGTTTATCATACAGCTATATTACTAGTTGATAGAAGGGGTGATACATCTGTAAAATATCATTACGCATATGGGTTTTATGAGTGTGGCTTCAGTGGTATATATTACTTAAAAAGGAGTGAAGCTGAACAACATACCTTTTTATATGCTAATTATTTAGGTAGAACTAATTTAACACCAGAAGTATGGAAAGGTTATATAGAAATATTAGGAAAAACAGATTTTGAGGGATGCAAATATGATTTTTTATTAAATAATTGTTGTTCATTTACAAACATATTTACGAGGTTTTTATTTCAAGATATCTATTGGAGGTCAGATATAAATTATATAGAAGATATAGATATAGATGGTATATTAGATACAAATACGAATAATTATGCTACTAAATTAAATGAATATTTACGTAGTACACTTATAAATTTAGGTATTAATGAAAGTGAAGCAGATAAACGTATAAAACAAGAATTAAATAAACCCCTGAATGAAATTTTTGACTGTGTTGTGAGTGTGCGGAGATATGGGGTAAAAATAGATGGAATTATATATTTATACGATAATAGAAATATAATTATCATTAATGGTGAAGATATCAATACATATCCTATAAATAGTATTGATGGACAGCTAATGTTAAGGTTATTAAGTATGTGTTGTTATTACGGTAATATGGCTGTTATAAATAAATCATTATTTAATTATGATCTGAATGAAATTAAACAATATGTAAGTATTCATTCTATTATATTTAGTGATGTTTTCCATCAAATGAGATTAGGTAGAAAATTATCTCATTTTTATGAAATGGTGTTAAATTGGAACAATAGTGATGAAGATATAATTCAAATGTTAGAAAAACAAAAAAAATCTCATTTAGATGATAATTTAGAAGCAGATAAATTTAAATTAAATTGTGTAAGTAAAAATTCATGGTATAGTAGCTGGTATCGCTGGACAGATACATGTCCTCCCCGCAATGCCAATGGCAGTCCTGTTAAAGGATATGAAGATAAAAAAATACCTAAATATTTAACAGATGAATATTTAGAGTGCTGTAGTTATGATCTTAGAAATATACCTAAATTTTAAACTTTCTTCATTAAACCTATAAATTTAACTTTAGTATTATCTTTCATAAGCATATTTTGTATAACTTTACCAGATGAATGTGCTCCTATTTGTTTAAATAACATAATAGGGGATTCTTTATACTTTTTCTTATTAACATAATATCTATTTGCTTTTATACCTTTTCTTAAATTATCTGCTCCACCCGGATGTTCTTTTAACCATCCACCTACATCATATATTCTTAGTTTACCTCGTATATCTAAAACAATCCAATTCCTCTTCTTTAATACTTGTTGAATTGTATACATCTTTGAACGTTTTTTAGCACCACCTACTTTGGGTTTTCCTCTAATAAATTTTTCATCTAATAAATCTAATACATCGTATGAAGCATCTAAAGCTCCTTCAACCCAACTTTGATGTAAGCTATAGGCTTCATTTACAACGTATGTTTTAGGAAATGGATTTATAATTGATTCATAACTATCTTTAACAGATATACCCGGATTCCACATATGAACACCTGCTTTCCAGTAATAAGTAGTAATAAATTCAGGTTTAGGGGGTTCTTTTCCTAAAACTTTTTTAACTTCTTTGTGTAAGTGTTCTATTAATACTTTATTTGAAATCATTGAAAGGTTTTTCCACATATCAGCATATTTACCATCGGTATAAGATATCATAATTAGACCATTTTCATAATCTATTGGAATAATGTGTCTAATATAATTATCGGTTATAGTGCGTTTTAAACCATGGAACCACACTTTCCCCGATTTATCTTTTGGATATTTCGCATAAATACGTATTAAAGGTATAGGTGTAATATTATTTACAACTTCAACATCTTTAAACTTAGGTAATCTTTTCAAAGTATAATAAGGAACACAACAAAGTATTTTAGAACCATATTTTTTTTGTTTGTCTAATTCAACAAAATTCTTACCGATATCTGTTACAGATTTTTCTAACTCGATTGTTACATTATCTTTCGCTTCTATAAAATCTTGTAACGCTTTTATCAATGAACTAAATCCATTTTTTAAAACAAAATAATCATTGGCTGAAAATAAATCTTTTTTAAATGTTTTTAGAGCAATATAAGCATTTAGATTTTCAAATTCACTATCATAACCTAGAAGCTCCTGTAACATTTCAGCGTGTTGCTGACCCAATACATCGATACATACTTGTAGCAAGTTAACCGATTCTAAGTATTTTTTAGTATATAATTTTGATCCTTCAACTAATTCTTTAATTAATGAATAAAAATTAATCCTTGGACCTTTTATTTTATAGGAAATATCATCTGGTAATTTAATTAAACCTTTATCTAATTCAAATTCTTTTAATAATGATAACACTTTTGTGTGTTTAGAAGATATTCGTGCTCCACCTAACTCAAACTGAACACCTTTTTCAATCTTAGTTAACAATCTACCGCCCAAACGATTACTTGATTCTAATAATAATATATCTTTATCTGTTTGTGAAAGTTTATATGCCATGAATAAACCCGATATACCGCCACCTACAATAATGTAATCATATATCCCCATATGATAACTTATAGAAAATAATTCTAAAAAATAATTCTAAAAAATACTCTTAACATATAAAATAATCTACATTATATTTATATAGGAGAATCAACACCTGGAATAGGTTATTCATCGTCCTGTAAGGTAGATGTAATAGTTTCATTTTCTTTATATACCATATATAAAGAATGTGATATTAATATAGTTGTTAAACATGTTCTAAATGAACATGATGAAATGGGTATCCAATCAGTCGGTTTATTATCAAATACTATTTTATATAAATTTCTTCTTCTTTCTTTTGCATACTCATTTAAATTCTTAATATGTTGTTCTAAATTTATATTAACCCAATAATTTTGTAATATATTTAAAGTAAGATATATTTGTTTATATTTCATACGAATTTTTCTTATATCTTTTCTATTCATACTAATTTCTTCTTCCATTAATGAATTTAATTCAGCTTTCTTTTTATCAATAGATTGTAAATTAAATCTTTTAATATTATTTAAAGTATCTTCATTAAAATGATTAGTTATATTTGTAATACTATTATAATCTATTTTATCAGATATTCCTAATAAAAATTCTATAGTTATAGGCAAACAATTAGATACAATACCTGATAACCCCCTTTTTTTTAAAGCTTGTAATAAAGTAGTTGTATTATGACAAGCGGGACAATGTCTCATTATTATTAATCCAGATTCTGGATTTATTTCCCCCGTATCATAGTAAGTAAGTGGATTAGACCATGTGCCGCTGCTATATAATTCTATCTTAGCTATCCCTTGAACATCACCTAATTCACAGCAAGGACATTTAGTAGTTTTACGACTATAATATATTTTAAGACAATCTAAATTTCTAACTTTTTCTACATTTCGTTTCCAACCATCACTAAATTTACTTTGTAATATTGATAACATTTTAAATATTAAACTACTGTGTGTTACTATAAATGGTTTTTTATCATCTACAAGTTTTTTATTCATTATAAGTTCTATGAATCTATTTGGATCATAACTACCTTCATATACAAAATCATCATCACTAAATCCACTACTAACACCCGAATATCCATTTGAAAATTTTATTAAATTCACACCTTTAGTTAAAGCATAATTACTACTAGACGAAATATCTATACCAAAACTATTATTCAAGTAGGTTGCAGCCCTGCCAGGTAAAAGGGGTGTATTTACCTGATCTATATTATGTGATACAAAATTTACCCCTTTTCCCAATGGAGCTTTAGGTTTTTCATTAATATAATTTCCTAAATATATAATTGTCCAAATATTTGAGGCTCCAAACCCATTTTTCACTAAATAACTATAATCTTCTATATTATTTGTTAAATTATTGTAGATATTATCTTTATCAGTTGGACAATTATTATTTAATTCAGATATATTTGTACTACTGAATAAAATATTGAATTGTTGTCCAAATTTAGGATTATTTTTAGATTTAGGATTGAATAATTGTTTATTCATTAATTCAAAAGATACAGGTTTTTGTTTTATGGTCATATTTCTTGGTTGTATTACATTGGCGGGAACCTCTCTATTAACCCTATTTACACGAGTTTTACCAGATTTTCCAAATAATTTACCTCCTTTAAATTTATGTTTAGTATTAACTCTACGCTTAGATCCACTTTTACGCTCAGTATTAACTCTACGCTTATAACTATTTCTACGTTTGCAAGTTTTAACCATTATAATATATATTATATATATATTATAATGGTGAATTGTTTAGTTATAGGAGATATGGGTAAAGGGACAGAAGATCAACATTCAGTAGCTAGATCTATGGTAAAACTAAGAAATAAATATAAAACTAAGTTTGTTTTGGGTTTAGGGGATAATATTTATCCAGATGGTTGTGTTAGTGTTGAAGATCCATTATTTCAAACTAACTTTGAAGACCCCTATTCTATCTTACCTAACGATAGATGGTATATGTGTTTGGGTAACCATGATTATGGATATCAAAGAGAATTATTAGGTCTTAAAGATAATTCTAAATCTCAGGTGGAGTATACTAAACACTCTAAAAAATGGTACATGCCCACAAAATATTATTCTTTTGTAAAAGGACCAGTAGAATTTTTCTACGTTGATAGCAATACCGATAGATTATCAGAATCAGCTATTCAAAGACAATTGAATATAATGAAAGAAAAATTAGATAAATCTAAGAAAAAATTCAAAGTTGTTGTGGGTCATCATACTTGGCGTTCAATCGCTGGTCATGAAAATGCCGAACCACGCTATGAAACATTCTTAAATGATTTATTTAAGAATACAAAACCAGATATGTATTTATGTGGTCATGATCATTGTAAAACATTAATAGTAAAAGATGATGGTATTACTTTGGGTATTATCGGAACAGGTGGTGAATCTTATGATGAACATAATGTTAATATGGATACAATGCATGATTGTCAATTAGATTATTTTTCACCAAGTTTGGGTGGAGGAGTTTTACAAATAGGTAAAAATAAACTAACTTTAAAATTCTTTAATGATAAAGGATTTTGTGAATATACACATATTCTTAAGAAGTAATTTGTAAGATTGGTTCACATTCTTATTGGGAATCAAAAATTGGTTCACATTCTTATTGGGAATCAAAAATTGGTTCACATTCTTATTGGGAATCAAAAATTGGTTCACATTCTTATTGGGAATCAAAAATTGGTTCACATTCTTATTGGGAATCAAAAATTGGTT
>Ga0206126_10000056_pt1 | contig 138882 bp, 87 predicted proteins | sample Helgoland_Spring_5_FD_148621 | JGI IMG/M metagenome (GOLD analysis project Ga0206126, IMG submission 148621) | Pelagic subsurface seawater microbial communities from Kabeltonne, Helgoland, North Sea - Helgoland_Spring_Bloom_20160412_1 | ecosystem: Environmental > Aquatic > Marine > Epipelagic ...
TGTGAATTGTGGAACAGGTCAATACACAGACCGGTACATCAATCTAGGAAGCTCAAATACCATTCTTCCTGTAGTTGCCTATGGAAGTTGTACCGGAAATAGCCCCGGAAGCTCTGGTTGTATGGACCCAAATGCCACCAACTACAACCCAAATGCAACCACAGTAGGCCTAGATGCAGAAGGAAATTCAATTTGCACCTACGACGTCTGTAACACCTGTGCTTACGATGAAGTTTGCATAAACGACGTCTGCGAAAAGGTTGCTCCTGTAGAAACCCTATTGCCTAAAGTTTATATTGACACCGAAAACCAAGCGACCATAAAACAAAAAACAGAAGGCTACATCAACGGTCTGGTTACCGTAGTTGGTGGAACAAGCATAAAAAGTGGCGCTGCCATCCAGGGACTTGACTCATTGGTGATGGAGATCAGAGGCCGAGGAAACTCTACCTGGTATTTTCATCCAAAGAAGCCTTACCAGATGAAACTTGCTGAAAAGGCGAAGTTTTTAGACATGCCAAACGACAAAAAATGGCTTTTCCTTGCCGAGTATTCGGATAAAACCATGCTCAGAAACACCATGGCTATGGAAATGGGCTATACCAGTTCATTGGACTGGACACCAGAAGGAGAATTTGCTGAAGTATACATCAATGGTGAATACAACGGAACCTATAACATCACTCAAAAAGTCGAAGAAAAATCAAATCGCGTTGATATCGGAGACAATGGCTACCTGATGGAAATTGATCAACCTGAAAGGCTTGATGCAGATGACCACTACGTGTCTTCAGGTAGTTTTCCGGTGATTGCATTCAAGGCTCCCGACATCAATGACATCATTGAAGAAAGCGGGCTCGAAGCAGCAAATGAAACAAAAAATAGAATCAGCACATTCATCAATACTTTTGAATCGGCGCTGTATGGAAGCAATTTCGGAGACCCTACATCGGGCTATGCCAAGTACATTGATGTAGAAAGCTTTATAGACTGGTTTTTGATCAACGAGATTACAAAAAATGTTGATGCGAAAAATTTCTCAAGCATCTACTTCAATGTCGTTCTCGATGAAAATAACGAAGGAAAAATTAAGATGGGCCCGCTATGGGACTTTGACTTGTCTTTTGGAAACAACAACTATTCTGACAGTGAATTCCCTGAAAGATGGTGGATCAAAGAAAATGCTTGGATTGCTCGTTTGATGCAAGACCCGGCTTTCGAGAAACAAGTTAAAATTAAATTCCACGACCATTACTATGCTAAAAAAGACTCTATACTGGACCTAATCACAACATATGCTGAAGCATTAAAATCCTCAGCCGTTCAAAATGACCTACGATGGAGCCCTCATCTTGGGACAGAGGTTTGGCCGAACGCCAATCAGGGTGATGTTGCTACAGGAAATACCGGGCTTGCCGGATACAATGATGCCATTGGTTATATGAAACAATGGTACTCCACGCGAATGGAATGGTTGAAAGACAATTTACCTTCTGTTGAAGGATGTATGGACAGCAATGCGAACAATTACGTCGATGCAGCAACGATTCAACCTGTTGATGAAAACGGCAATGTATTGTGTACGTATTCTTCGTGTTCAGATGTTCCCGTAAACGGATGCAAATACAGCAACTCTTTTGCAGCATGGAACGAAAACTTCACAAGTGAAAATTGTGTAACGTATGGAGGTTCTCCATGTAACGAAATCCAAATCACCGGATGTACTGACGCCACTGCAAATAACTACGATTTTAATGCAACGGTTGATGATGATTCGTGCGTCTTTCCTTCGGGAGCTCCTGCTTGTGTTTTAGGTACAATTTACCTTACGGAAGCACACGGAAGTGGAGATCCTGAGGATTACATTGAAATTTACAACTCGGGTACTGAAGATTGTACCTTGTTAGGTTTCACTTTCGACGATGAGCAACCTTTTGATGACCTTACTTTTGGCGATGTGGTGATTGTAGCCGGTGGCTATTTAGTTTTCTATGAGGATGCCGAAAATAGTTTCTCATCCGGAATAGGTAGTGGTGGAGATAAGCTATACTTGGGTGATGCAGAAGGTAATGTTTATATGTTTGAATCTTTGGCCGGAGATCTTGGTGCAACTAACTTTACGGCAGATGGAACGAGATGCGCAGCAGAACCTACTCCTGGGGCTTTAAATTCAGCATGTATTGACTATGCAGAAGGTTGTACAGACCCTACAGCAAGCAATTACAATTCAGAAGCTGTAATCATTACAAATTGTGAGTATACTGCTAATGTACCGGCATGTATACTAGGCACGGTATACATTACAGAAGCACACGGAAAAGGAAATCCTGAAGATTATATTGAAATTTACAACTCAGGCGATGAGGAATGTACATTGCTTGGTTTCATGCTTGACGACGAACAACCGTTTGGAGACCTCACTTTTGGTGATGTCGTCATTGCTCCAGGAGCATACTGGGTTGGAGAAGAAGATGCCGAAGGAAGCTTTGGCTCCGGTATTGGCGGCGGAGGCGACAGCCTTTACTTGGGAGATACTCAAGGAAACGTTCTGGTGGTTGCATCCCTAGATGGCGACTTAGGTGGAACAAGCTTTACCGCTGATGGAACGGGATGTTCGGCAACGCCGAGTCCGGGCCTTGTAAACAACGCTTGTACAGTGTTTATCGAAGGTTGTACAGATCCTACCGCAACAAATTACAATGCTGAAGCGAATCTAGAGGATGATTCCTGTGAATATGTAGCTGTGGTTCCTGCATGTGTTTTAGGAACTGTATACATTACAGAAGCACACGGAAAAGGAGATCCTGAAGATTATATCGAAATTTACAACTCTGGCGATGAGGAATGTACATTGCTTGGTTTCATGCTAGACGATGAGCAACCTTTTGACGACCTCACTTTTGGCGATGTAGTCATTTCTGCTGGAGCTTACTGGGTAGGTGAAGAAGATGCCGAAGGAAGCTTTGGCTCCGGTATTGGCGGCGGAGGCGACAGCCTTTACTTGGGAGATACTCAAGGAAACGTTCTGGTGGTTGCATCCCTAGATGGCGACTTAGGTGGAACAAGCTTCAGCGCTGATGGAAACGGATGTTCGGCAACGCCGAGTCCGGGCCTTGTAAACAACCCTTGTACGGTGTTTATCGAAGGTTGTACAGACCCTACCGCGAGTAATTACAATTCAGAAGCGAACCTTGAAGATGACTCTTGTGAATATGAAAGCTGTGAGCCCGAATGGCAAGAAATTCTTACCAACCAGAACCACTCCATATTCATCAATGGACCGTGGACGGATGTCAATGGAAACCCTATGGGAGAAGGAGCCGTTATTGGTGTATTCTATGAGGAGGATGACGGAGTTTTGAAAAGTGCAGGTTGGGCTGAATATGCAGATGGAACGGTTCAAATAGCAGCGATGGGTGATGACGATTCTACGGGCGAAAAGGATGGTTTATCTGCTGGTGAAAGCTTAACCTATCGTATTTGGGACCCAACATCATGTCAAGAATACCAGGCCTCCATTACCTACACAGGTGGGCCTGAGACATTCGTCGCAAATGGAATTACGTTTATTAATTCTGTTACAGCTGTTTTACCGGGTCCTAGCGTACAAAAAATTAATATTGTGAAAGGATGGTCAATTATTTCCACGTATATGATTCCTGATGATATGGATCTGATGAATGTTGTCGCGCCAATTGTTGAACATATTATTATCGTTAAAGATTTCTCAGGTAAAGCCTACCTTCCTGAATATAATTTTAATGGGATTGGAAATATTGAGGTGGGTCAAGGTTATCAAATTAAAACTACAGGAGCTACCGAGATTTCTATAGGGGGGGCTTATGCCTACCCTGAAGAACATGCAATTGATTATCTTCAGGGGTGGAACATGATTGGATACCTGAGAACTGAAGCTGCAGCAGCGGACCTTGTCATGTCAGACATGGTTGCTAGTGAAAAGTTAATCATTGCAAAGAATTCAACAGGTCAGGCATTCCTTCCGGAATACAATTTCAACGGAATTGGAACTATGAACCCAGGAGAAGGGTACCAAATTAAAACAACGGCTTCCGGTACTCACCAATACTTATCAAATGACTTTACCTATCAAGAATCAGAGCTTAAGGTAACTAAAGATGACCCTTATCACTTTGATGAAGTTGCTCCTACCGGTGAAAACATGACGGTAATTATTGAAGATTCTGCTTGGGACACTCCTCTAACTTTGGGCTCTGAGATAGCTGCCTATGACCAAAGAGGAGATCTTGTAGGTTCTGCAGTTTACTCAAGCCCACTTACAGTACTTTCTTTGTGGGGTGATGATGCGACAACTGTATCAAAAGATGGATTGTCTGCCAAGGAGCTTGCTAAGTTTAAAGTATGGAATACTGAAGGTGTTAAGATATTAGAGGTGAAGAACTGGACAAAAGGTTCTTCGACGTACCGTAAAAATGCCATTAACGTTGCTGCATCCATAGACACTTTTACAGAACTAAACGCTCCAATAACAAAAGCATTGGTTAAAGTGGTTAACATCCTTGGTCAAGAAGTAAGCTTGGATGAAGTATCGTTTGTTCGATCTATTTTCTTCAATATTTATGACGACGGTTCTGTAGAAAAAGTGGTAAAGTAAGCTGCAATACATTACTTAAAAAAGGCGCTGTTAAAACAGCGCCTTTTTTTTGGTTAAAGGATTACTCAATTGATAGGATTACTCATATTTGAATTAAATACCGACAAATCTAATGGATTGAATCGTTTGAAAAAAACCTCATTTCATGAAGAAATCAATAGCTAGAAAGAGGCCTGAATGATTTAAACTTTATACAGAACCAAACATCACTGAAATACAAGAGAAAGTCGGTACAAAAGAAAATCGATTAACGAGTTAGGGGTCATCAGTTATGTTTGCAAAAACACAATCCGACTTTAGTGTTTAAATACAGGTCATAAATCTAAACCTACACTTTCCAGTACTCCAATAAGGCAAATGAGGAACCGATTGCCTAGGAACGAACAACACATGAATCGGTTTTTGAGGGATTGAAGCACATGAATCTGACATACAAAATGAGCGGATTGACAAAGCTTTGTTTCACAATGAATCTCTAGCTAAAATGGCCATTGTAATTCATAGACAAGACTTTGAAATAACTAAACCGTAATCATTAATTATTGAGCAAAAAAAAGCGAGGTAAAAACCTCGCTTTTTTTTATAAAATCAAATCAATTACTTAATGGTAATTCTTCGATAGACTTTCTCTTGATCGATGTCAATTTCTAACAAATACATTCCGGCACTAAGATCATTCAACTGAAGTGCCGTTTCAATTCGCGCATTTTGCTCAAGCTGAACGGAATGAACCACTTCACCGGTTAGACTGATCACTTGAATCGCAGAAACCATCTTCTCAGGCAAGTTGTAATGAACATGCACCAGACCGTCACTTGGATTCGGATATATCTCCAATGCTATTGGATCTAATTCTTCAACGTCAACCGTTTCAACCGATATGGTTTCATACTTAGGACAACCGAAACTATCTTTCACATAAATCCCGTAGGTGCCATTTTCAACGGAACTTAAGGTTTCCATATTCAAATCAGATCGCTGCGCATTGTTTACAAACCATACATAATTGTATGAAGATGCATTGGTTGTAAATGTAACCTCTTGCTGCTCGTCATCATAATAGAGATAAAGTTCTAATTCATCCTCCGGAGCTGTGATGTCAAAAATTGGACTGTAATTCGAACCTTCAAAGGAATACCCTTCGGCACCAATTGCATCAGAAACATAAACACGATAACCCGTTTGCTGAGGAATATTGATGATTTTATAGGTCGTATCTGTTTTTAAAACAGAAGCTGTTCCATTTTCAATCTCTAAACCAAATGCATTGATTTCAATTGGCTCTTTACCACCAGTAATCGAAATTTCTAGAGACCCCGTACTGTTTGAACTCTTACATGGCGCATTATTAACCTTCAACTCCACACTTAACGGAACGTAGTAACACGCTTCATTATCTGCAAGGGTAGCTAATGCATCATAGTTTACAGCGGAAGCGTCTGCACACCCTAGTCGGAAGCAAGAATCATCATTGTCCGTCGCATTGGACTCATAATTGTCTGCCCAGCTTAAAGTACACCCTAACTTGATACACGAACCATCGTTATCGGTGGCATCAGACTGATAATTGTCTGCCCAATCGAAAGAACAGCCTTCAATTTCGTCGGCATTACAAATACCGTCGTTATCTAAATCATTATCAACAATGACGCCTGTACCGTTCGTAAAGGTATTACCCAAAGTATCTAAGGAACAGGTCTCACAAACATCGTCCAAGACAGGTAAACATCCTGCATCATCCGTTGCAAGTACATTAAAGTTACATCGTGTAACATCCATACAACCGATTACCTCATCAGCATCACAAACACCGTCATTATCGATGTCATTATCTACAACATACCCTGTTCCATCAGTTTCTCCGGAACAGCTCTCACAAACACCATCAAGGGCTGGCAAACAGCCTTCATCTATATTTGCTAAAGCATCGTAATTACATCGGCTGATGTCTGTACATCCTCTTACCTGACAAGAACCATCATCATCGGTTGCCTCAGCATTGTAATTATCAGCAGCTTCATAGGTACATCCTGCTACTTCATCAGTATCACAAACATCATCATTGTCTACATCGTTGGAGAGGATCGTTCCCGTTCCGTCAGTTTCGCCTGAACAGGTCGCACAGTCGTCTGAACTTGGAATGATTTCACAAAGAGATTGTTTAGAATCTGTGGTCGGAGTGGCATCGTAATTACATGCAGTAATATCGGTACAACCTTTTACTTCGTCTGCATCACAAACACCATCATCATCCGCATCGTTATCTACTACTTCTCCTGTTCCATCTGTTCCTCCTGTACAAGTTGAACAGGAATCATAATCACTCAAATAAATACATGTCGTATTATCCGAGTCCGTTGTTGATCTAGCATCGTAATTACAAGCTAGGTTATCCGTACAACCTATAACTTCATCTGCATCACATACGCCGTCATTATCAGAATCGTTATCAACTACCGTTCCCGTTCCATCGGTTTCTCCTGAACAGCCTGCACATGCATCAAAGTTTACGGAATAAACACATAGGCTATTGTTCGTATCTGTTGTAGGGTCTGCATCGTAATTACATGCTGTTGCATCGGAACAACCTTCAACTTCATCTGCATCGCATACGCCGTCATTATCTAAATCATTGTCAACAACAGTTCCGGTTCCGTCTGTTTCTCCTGTACAAGATTCACAAACGCCATCTAAAGCTGGTAAACAAGAACCATCATCCCGATTTGCATTGGCATTGTAATTACATACAGAATTGTCGATACATCCCATAACAACTTCTGTTAAACAAGTTCCATCGTAAGCATCAGCATCAGCATTGTATTCAATGTATGCTGGACTTGTACAACCAATCGTAATCGAGGTCTCACAACTTCCATCGTTCGTATTGACATTTTGAATCTTAAGGTCTCCCAACATATAGTAATCTACATTAGGTGTCGTGATGTAATTCCAATATTCTAAATAGGTAGAGTCTGCACATCCATAGACTTTAGGCGTACTACACGATAAATCACTTGTATTGGCATTCGTATTGTACTCAGTGTATGATGAATTCATACAACCCAGCACAATCAAATCTTTACAGGTATTGTTATCTACGTTTGCTACAGGGTTATATGTCAGATATAAGGAATTCGTACAACCTTCAACAACTGCTGTTGCACAAGTTCCATCATCTGTATTTACCTCTTCTGCATATTCCGTATAATTTGAATCGGTACATCCTTCTAGAACAGCAATACAAGAGTCGTCTGACACATTAGCATTAACATCGTAATTGAAGGCATTCGCATCAACACATCCATATACTTTCAACGCACTACAGGTTAAGTTATCTTTATTGGCTTCCGCTTGATACTCTACATATAAGGCATTCGTACATCCAAATACATCTGTTGAACTCAGGTTACAAGAACCATCGTCTGCATTAGCCTTAACATTGTAGTTCGGGAAACCATCATCCATACAGCCATAGTAGATACAGGCAGTGGCATCTGATGTATTGATATCTGCTAAAACATCTCCGACGGGGTCTTGATAGTTATCTGCAAGGGTATCCTGACAACCAGAAATGACAGCATAACAAGTACCATCATTCGTGTTGGAGTTGTCGTCATAATTAAACGCAGTGGCATCGTTACAACCCAGAACAATCAAAGAATCGCATGATCCATTATCAACCGTAGCCAAAGCGTTATACTCTAGGTAGAGACTGTCTTGACATCCATATACTTCTGTTCCACTCGGGTTACATGCCCCGTCATCAACCGTAGCCTCAGCATTGTAATTCGGGAAATCAACTATAATACAACCATAAATGATACAACTGTTGTCATTTACCGTTGCCTGAACATTATAGTTTTCCGCTGTAGTATTTGTACAACCCGGAACGATACATGAACCGTCATCTTGGGTTGCCGTAGCATCAAAATTAGTAGCTGTGGTATTGGTACAACCAAGTACCGGATAGGAACAAGACCCATCATCGGTGTTGGCCACACTACTGTAATTGAGTGCTAGAGAATCGATACACCCAGAAATCACATCTGCACAAGAGCCGTCATCGGTATTTGCCAATGATGCATAATTAAATGCCGTTAGATCTGTACAACCTTCAACAATAGCTTCACAAGAATCGTCTTCTGTATTGGATGATGCATTGAAATTGTAGGCTGTGGATTCCGTACATCCGTATACGAATGGAACGCATGATCCGTCATTTCTATTGGCATCTGTATCAAAGTTGAACATGGAAGCATCTGTACATCCAAAAATCTTACAAGTACCGTCATCTTGGTTGGAAACTTCATTGTAATTCGTAGCCTTAGCATTGGTACAACCCAAAATATTACAAGAACCGTCATCCGTATTTGCTTCTGCGTCAAAATTATTGGCTAGAGCATTGGTACAACCTGACAAAATTAAGGTCTGACATGAATTATTCAGATCTACGGTTGCCGCAGCATCAAACTCTAAATATAAATTATTCGTACAGCCGTCGTAATCACACTGCGAAACATCGGTGGCTGCAGCATCATAGTTTACAGCTTGTGTATCTTGACAACCTTCAATTTCCAATTCATCACAAATTCCATCCGAATCTATATCATCAAGACATACGCCTTCACAATCGTAAAACTCAAGGGCCAAATTACAACCGCTGTTGTCAGTCGCATTTGAATCGTAATTACATGCATTTTCATCCATGCATCCAGAAATTTCCAATTCATCACAAACGGCATCTCCATCTGTATCGTTGATACAATTAGAATTACAATCGTAATAGATCTGAGGAAGTTGACAAGAGTCATCGTCTGTATTTGCTGCAACATTATAATTACATGCATTCGAATTGGTGCATCCGTTGAATATACAGGAACCGTCATCTTGTGTGGCATTCACATCATAGTTATCAGCTTGTTCATTTGTACAACCGTTGTAAACACAGCTTTCGTTAGAAACGTTTGCAGATGCATTGTAATTTGAAGCTAAAGACTCCATACATCCATATACAATTTCAGTATCACATGTACCATTATCTTCTGTAGCTGCAGCATTGTACTCCAGGTAATTTGGATCTGTACATCCTGGGATAGGCTCTAGTTCACACAAACCGTCATCCGCAGTTGCGTTGGGGTTGTAATTCAATGCATCAGCATTGGTACATCCGTAAATGAGATCCGTAATACATGATGCATCATCAACATTAGCCAGAGGATTGAAATTGGTCGCATTGAAATCCGTACAACCGGCTACTTTTTGTGTCAAACAATAATTGGTATTTGACACATTTGCATTTGCATCATACTCCAGATAGTCCTCATCCATACAACCAATCAGTGCATTTGTTTCATCGATACAAGATCCATCATCAACCGTAGCGTTTGATGCATAGTTGTATGCCGATGCATTCGTACAACCATTGATGTATTCACATGTAGAATTGTCAACGGAGAACTGATCAACCAGGCTCGATTGATAATCCGAACTGGTTGGATCTAAATAAGCGAAGTAATTTTCAGCAATAGGATCTATACATACCTCAGCTCCTACTCTCTTTCGACCGAATGCACACGAACCGTCATCCACATTCGCTGCTGGATTATAATTGTCAGCAAAACTCCAAATACAACCTTCGATTACGGCAGTACAAGACCCATCGTCTGTGGTGGCATTTTCGTCATAATTAATTGCTTCAGAGTTCGTACAACCCTCAATTCCAAATGTACAAGAACCATCCGACTGATTCGCTAAAGCATTGTAATTGGAAGCATACGGGTTGGTACAACCGGTAACAAGTGTTATACAATTCCCATTATCTCTCGTAGCATTCGCGTTGTAATTGACAGCATTTGAATCTGTACATCCGTAGATAATGGCGATACAGGAGCCATCGTTCGTGTTGGCCGATGCATTGTAATTAGAAGCTAACGGATTCAAACAACCCGAAACCTTATCAATACAAGAGCCATCATCACTGTTCGTGCGTGGATTGTAGTTTAAAGCGCTAGCGTCCGAACAACCGTATATAAATGGTATACAGGATCCATTATTCGTGTTTGCTGTTGCATTGTAGTTGAAAGCTAAAGCATTCATACACCCTTCAACTACATCATAACAAGAACCGTCATCAGAATTTGCAATTGAGTTAAAGTTAAAGGACAACGCATCTGTACATCCCCATATGTATGGCATGCATGAACCGTCATTGGTATTGGCTAAAGCACTGTAATTCATGGCCGATGGATTCATACAACCGAATACGGCATCTCTACAGGTTCCGTCTTCTGAATTGGCGGTTGCATTGTAGTTAAAGGCTGCTAAGCCATCAGCGTTAATGTCATTCACTTCACCCAATCCATTTGGAGACAATCCATTGTCGGTACATCCAAAGACATAAGCAACACAAGGATTGGATAAATCTTCAAAACTAACCTGATTTACATTCGCCGTTGGATCGTAATTCAAGGCAACCTCATTCATACAACCGTACTTAGCAAGATTCAAACAAGAGCCATCATTAACATTAGCTAAAGAGTCGTACTCCAAATACTCGAGGAAGTTGCAGCCTTCTACAATAGCAATACATGAACCGTCATCTTCATTCGCTTGTGGATTAAAGTTCATGGCACTTGCATCTGTACAACCGTTAAACTGGCAGAAGCCTGGAAGTGTTGCTCTAGGATCGTAATTATCTGCGCTTTCGTTAATACATCCCGTATAAGCACATGAGCCGTCGTCGTTTGTAGCTATTTGATTGAAGTTCTGCGCTGCAGCATCGGTACATCCGAGAACCAATGCTAAACATACACCATTATCAGTGTTCACGTCTACGAGGACATCTCCCGTAAGTGGATTGGATGATAAATCCCCATCATAATCATTGTAATTACTTGCTGTAGAATCTAAACAACCAAAAATCTTCGCATAACAACTACCATCATCAGTATTTGCCTCAGAATTGTAATTGAAGGCGGTTCCATCAGCACACCCCATGATAATCTCAATACAAGAATCATCACTCGTGTTGGCTAGACTGTTGTAATTAAAAGCAGTTTCATTGATGCATCCGAAGGTAACGGTTTCACAAGAGCCATCATCGGTATTCGCTAGAGCATTGTAATTGAATGCTGAATTTTGATCTCCATCAGCATCATTAATTTCTCCAGCTCCATTGACCAAGAAGCCGTTGTCAGTACACCCAAGTAGGCGATCAATACAAGATTGGTTTTCAATATTCGCCAACTCATTATAATTAAAAGCTTCTTCTTGCATACATCCTAAGATGGAAGGCATACAAGAATTGTCATCGGTGTTTGCAAATGCATTGTAATTGATGGCAAGAGAATCCGTACAGCCATACAGAACCAAAACATTGCATGAATTATCCTCAACGCTAGCAAGTGAATTGTATTCAACATACAAGGGGTTCATACAACCTAAAATACTTGCTTGACAAGTTCCGTTATCCACATTTGCGTTTGAATCATAATTCAAAGCCATATCGTTCATACAACCTTGAACTTTTAAAGTCTTACAGCTGCCAAACTCATAAACATTGGCTTCAGCATTGAATTCTAAGTAATGATTGTACGTACAATCATTTATCAACAAATCAATACAACCATCATCGATATTGGCCCCATCATTCAATGGCTCTTGCAACATAAATAACCCTACAGGTGACAATGCATACGAATAATACTGTGCATAATTAGGGTTGCTACAAGATGAATCTCCTCTTACGATAAGATTCTCACAAGCTGATGTGTCAGAAGTATTGTAGTCTGCACTAAACTCTAAATAAAGAGAATCCATACAACCCGAAGAAAGAACGTAACATGAACCATCATCTTTCGTAGCATTAGCATCAAAGTTCGGTGATGAATCATCCATACAGCCAAAATCATGAAGGGTCTTACAGTTTTCTGGAACACTCACATTGGCCTCGGGGTTGTATTCAATATAATCATCATAGACACAGTCTCTGATAGCAAGAGTAGCACAAGAACCGTCATTGACATTAACGTCTTCTTTTAAAGCACCTTCAAGTACATATATGCCATCAATATTTTGCGTGTACGCATAATATTCAATGTAAAGTGTGTCTGTACAACCGGAGTATGCATTTGTTGAACAAGAACCATCGTCGACCGTAGCAGAGGCATTGTATTCGAGATAAATTGAATCGGTACACCCTTCTATATTTGGTATACAAGTACCATCATTGGTATTCACATTAGGTAGATTTCCAACGATCGGATTTTCTATCAACCAATTCGGATTAATTTCATTGAAGTTTAATGCCGACTGATCCTTACACCCTGGAATAACAATGGTCTGGCAAGAACCGTCATCGGTATTCGCAGACTCAGAATACTCCGTGTACAAAATATTCGCACAACCGTACACAAATGGAATACAACTTCCATCATCAAAATTAACCGTAGCATCATAGTTGAACATCGTCTCATCCATACAGCCAAATACCATAAAGTTGATGCAGTAATCTGACCCACTAACTGTTGCATTCGTATCGTATTCAAAATAAGAATCATCTAGACAACCCACAATATCAGTATTTTGAACAGAACATGTTCCATCATCAACATTGGCTGCAGGATTGTAGTTTGCATAGTTCTCAATGGTGCACCCATAAACAAATGGCATACAAGATCCATCATCATTGGTCAAACCAGGGTTGTAATTGAAAGCCAATGGATTTGTACATCCCGAAAGAATACATGAACCATCATCCACAGTAGCTAAGGTATCGTAATTTGCTGCGGATGAAACTGTACATCCGTTTACAGCAAGTGTTTTACAATTCTGAACATCAAATACGTTTGTGTTGATATTGTACTCAAGATAGGTGTCATAAAAACAACCAAATATAAGTTCCGTTGAGCAAGACCCATCATCTGTATTTACATTTTCGATCATTGGCGCAAACAAAATGTACAATTGTGAATTGTATTCCGAATAATCCCAATCCCAATATTCAAGATAGGTACTGTCTGCACAACCAAAGACTACTGGAGTCAAACAAGAACCATCATCAAGGTTTGCTTCTATCGTATATTCTGTATAATCTGCATCAGTACATCCCTCCACTTCACAACTCCCATCATCGGTGTTTGCGGATGAATCAAAATTGTTTGAAGTCATGTTGGTACACCCCAAAACGACAGGGGTAATACATTTTGCCGAAAATGACGAGTTGAATAATGATGAATATTCGACAAAAGTGGTGTCCATACAACCGTATATAAACTCAACACAAGAACCGTCATCGGTATTTGCATTCGCATCAAAATTAAATTTATTCGATGAAATACAACCGTATACAATGGCAGTTCTACAAGAACCATTATTCTTATTAGCCTTAACATCGTACTGAGTGTAATTTGTGTCCGTACAACCAAACACATCAGACGAATTCATATCACAAGAACCGTCTTCATCTGTCGCTTCGGCATTGAAATTAGGAAAACTCTCAAGTGTACAACCTGGTATAACACAAGAACCATTATCAATACTTGCAGGTACCAAATCCCCAAAAGAGGTTAGCACCAATCCATACGTTTCGTAATTAGCTGCTGTATTATTCGTACAACCTTCGTGCTTACACAAAGATAAGTCATGAGTATTAACATCCGTACCATCAATGGTTGTCAGAGGATTCGCTTCCCCATCCTTGTCATAATCATTGAAATTGTAGGCATTGGTATCCAAACAACCTGTAACAACAGCGAAACAAGAACCATCCTCTGTATTTACATCCACACCATCAACTCCAGTCAGGGGGTTGGAATCACCATCCTTATCGAAATCGTTAAAGTTGTAGGCTAAAGAATCTGTACATCCATTCACATGAGAGAAACATGAATCGTCATCTACGTTTACGTCAATGCTGTCGTCCCCTGTTATTGGATTCTTTTCTCCATCCTTATCGTAATCATTAAAGTTGTAGGCCAAACTATCATTCAAACAGCCATAAATTTTAATGATACAATTTGAAGGATCATACTCCGTATTGACATCTACACCATTAATTCCTGTAAAATAATCACCATCACCGTCTCCATCAAAATCATTGTAATTATAGGCTTGTGAGTTCATACATCCGAATATAACTGGGTAGCAACTTCCATCATCTGAATTTGCTGCAGGATTGTAGTTGAAGGCAGCAGCTTCATCATCACCTTGATCATTTATAAGGTTTGTTGCATTTATTGACAATCCATTATCCGTACATCCATAAACAAAGGCAATACAATCCGAAGCTTTATTGGTGTTGATATCTGTCCCTGGTTCATTAATTAACTCATTAGGGTGGTTGTCAAAATCGTAGTCATTATAGTTGTAGAATGCATCATCCATACAGCCTTCAACAATTGGATAACACGAGTCATCTGAAAGATTTACCTCAGGGTTGTAATTAAACATGGTATCATCATCACAACCACGAACTATAGGTGTAAAACACGAGCCGTTATCTATTATCGCTAGGGGGTTATATTCAACGAAAGTATCAAAAGTACAACCTACCGCACCTTCACAAACGTCTGGATCGTATACAGTTGCATTTGGGTTGTTATTTTGTGCTATTTCGTTGTAACAACCTATACTTACGAGTACCGAACAGGAACCGTCATCCACATTATTGATTGCTCCTAAATTTACGGCTGCATTGTATTCGGAGACGTCAACAGGAATGGTGACATCCACAAATCCGTAGTATTCAAGGTAATCACTATCCGTACAGCCAAATACTGCGGTAGTCGAGCACGAGCCGTCATCCTTACTGGCAACAAAGCCTTGTGTGTGGTATTCCAAAAACAAAGAATCGATACAACCCGGAACAAGTCCCGTCTTACATTCCGCAAAATCCAACACATTCGCATCTGGATTGTACTCCAAATAATCCGGATTGGTACAATCTTCAAGCACCAAATCAGTACATGAATCGTCATCCGCATTCGGCACATTATCTCTTAAACTGATTGAGAAGTCTACTGAATTCCAAGACCAGTATTCAATGTACAGGGAGTCCGTACAACCGTTTGTCAGCGGAATACATGATTCATCATCCGTATTCGCTAGTGCGTTGTAGTTGAATGCAGCAACTCCGTCATTCAGTAGATCATTGACGACTCCTGCACCATTCACCTCGAATCCATTGTCTGTACAACCCGAAACTATGGCAATACAAGAACCGTCGTCGGTATTGGCATCCGCATTGTAATTGGTAGAATTTTCGTCTGTACACCCTTCAACAACAAGCGTCGCACAGGAACCATCATCAACCGTAAAATCTGAATTGTACTCGGTGTATAATGGATCGGTACAACCCTCATTAGAAGGTGTGATACAGTACGAGTTATTAGGGCTGTTAACGGCTGCATCATATTCAACATAAGTAGGATCATCACAGCCAACAACTCTCGGTGTCGCACAAGCACCATCCAGATATGTATTCACATCAAAAGAGAACTCCAAGAACGTTTGATCGGTACAGCCGGATGAAATTTCGGTTAAACAATACTGACTCACATCACCTGTATTTGGCGCTACATCGGGTGGTGAAATAACATATTGTAAGGAGTCGGAATATTCGTTACTCCAATACTCTAAGAAATCATTATCGGTACACCCCACGCTAACAGGGATACAAGTATCAGAATCATCCGACAAGCTCACCTGATTGACGTTGGCACTTTCGTTGTAATTAAATGCTGTAGGATCCATACATCCATAAACAGCCAAAGTACTACACGAGTCGTTATCTTTATTAGCCTGCGCATTGTATTCTATGTATTGTGAATCGGTACAGCCTTCGTATTCACAACTTTCATCGTCTTGAACCGCATTGGCGTTGTAATTATCAGCCAATTGATCCGTACAACCTGATGTTCCTGTACAGGAATCATCTTCTACGTTTGCACTAGCGTTGTAATTCGTGGCTATTTCATTGGTACAGCCGCTAACAATGAGCGTCTCACATGAAGTTGGGTCGGTGTCTGTATTATAAGCTGGATTCGGCAATGTAATACTCTTATCAGATGAATTATAAACCCAATTTTCAGTGTACTGTGCATCGGTACATCCGTATACAATCGCATTCAAACACTGAGTAGATACATCACCTGAATTTGCAGATGAATCGTATTCCAAGAAATTGGAATCGGTACAACCCACAACAATTTGTGTACTACAACTGCTGTCATCCACATTGGCGGTTGATTGGTATTCAAAATAAGTATTGTCGGTACAACCGTACACAATTAAATTCTCACAAGAACCGTCATCCGTATTCGCCAGAGCATCTGGGGTCTCAATAGAGAAACTTACAGCATTGTAATCGTAATATTCTATATAATCTGCATCGGTACAGCCTTCAATAACTAATGAAAGGCAGTTGTCATCAAGCCCGTCATTGTCGGAATCAGTAACGGTGTTGGCTTCTGAATTGTATTCCGAATAATTCGAGTCGTTACATCCTGTTATCGTAGCTATACATGGATCTGAGGCATCCTCAAAACTCACTTGATTTACGTTGGCAGATGCATCAAAATTGTAAGCATTTGCATCCGTACAACCGTAAGCTGCAAGGGTAATACACTGAGCTTGATTAGACGTATTGTTTGTGCTTGAGTACTCTACGTAATCAGCATCCATACATCCCACCACAAAAGGTTGACATGGATCCGAAGTGTCTTCTGCACTAACCTGATTTACAACAGCCTCATCATCATAGTTGAATTTTGTTTCATCGGTACAGCCATAATTGAATTCACAAACCGAATTGTCTACTTCGTATTGTGCTGCAAAATCTGCACTGTACGATCCTGATTCTGGGTTTAATGGACTGTTTGGCCACTCTGAATCTGTTTGATCTAAATACCTAAAATAATTGTTCGCATCTGATTCGATACAAACAGAATTCGTAGTTCGACTGGCTCTCAATTGACGAGATTCAGAATCACCACATGTCGGAGAACCTAAAAAGGCACAAGAGCCGTCGTTGGTATTGGCTTCTGAATTGTAATTACAGATCCATGGGAAATTCTCTGTACATCCAAGAACAATTAATGTGGAACAGGTACCGTTCGTGGTATTCGCCTTTGGATTGTATTCCAAGTAATCTTCGTCGATACACCCACGTACCACAGGAATACAAGAATCATCGTCTACATTCGCTGAGGCATTGAAATTTGTTGAACCGGGATTCGTACAACCTTCAACTTTAGCCACACAGGTTCCATTATCTTCCGTCGCAATCTCATTGTAGTTAATCGCAGACTCATCCATACAACCGGGAACGTTCATTTTACACGATCCGTCAGGAGCCGTAGCGTTTGGATTGTAATTGTTAGCCGTAGCATTCATACACCCAGCGACATTGGGTACACACAAACCGTTATCAGAATTCGCTTCTGAATTGTAATTTATTGCAGATGCATCCGTGCACCCATAAATGAAGGGAATACATGAACCATCGTTAACTGTGGCCTCAATATTAAAATTATATGCCAAAGGATTGATACAACCCTCAACTCTCGATCGACAGGTACCATCGTCCTTATTTGCAAAAGAATTGTAATTCAATGCTTCTGTATCAGTACATCCAAACACAAAAGATTCACAAGAACCGTCTGCAACTGTGGCATTCGCATCATAATTGTCAGCTGAAGCATTCATACATCCAAAAACGGCTGCTAAACAAGACCCATTATCGGTGTTTGCTGAAGGATTGTAATTAAAAGAAAGTGAATCAGTACAACCGTTAACAACAGGGATACATGAACCGTCAGCAATGTTTGCATTTGGATTGTAATTGAATGCATTCTCATTCCTACAACCTCTTATCAATTCCAAACAAGTTCCATTATCTGCGTTTGCAAATGGATTGTAATTGACTGCTGAGGGATCCATACAACCTTGAACCACAGTTTCACAGGAACCATCAGGCACATTGGCGTTGGAATCGTAGTTGTCGGCATTGGGGTTCATACAACCTTCAAGAATTTCATTCTTACACGAGCCGTTATCAGAATTCGCACTTGGGTTGTATTCTAAATAGGCATCATCAGTACATCCTTCCACAGATGCTTGACACGAACCATCAGGTACATTCGCTTCTGGATTGTAATTGAAAGCTTCTGTGATCATACAACCCTCAACTTTAGCGACACAAATAGCTTCCGATTGGTAATTCGCATTTGGATTAAAATTCAAGGCTGCCTCATCCATACATCCCAAAACAACCGCAACACAACTTCCGTCATCGGCATTTGCCAGGGCATTGTAATTCGGTGCAAATGAATTCATACATCCATATACCGGGGCAATACACGAGCCATCATCGGTATTGGCGAGCTCATTGAAATTAACGGCTACTTGATTGATACAACCAAAAACTTTAGCAATACAGCTGTTGTTATAGGTATTGGCTGCAGGGTTGTAATTAAAAGCGGCTTCAAAAGTACATCCGTATATGAAAGGTTGACAAGTAAAGTCATCCACATTAGCAAGCTCGTTGTAATTGTATGCTGAAGCATCGGTACATCCAAAAGCAAAAGATTCACAAGAACCGTCATCTATATTGGCTTCACTATTATAATTGAAAGCCGAAGAACTTGTACAGCCTGCCACAACAGAAGTACATAAGCCGTCATCTTCTGTAGCTAATTCATTAAAATTATAGGATGAAGCATCGGTACAACCAAGTACCTCCAATTCGTCACAAACATCATCTCCATCACTGTCATTGATACATACATCGTCACAATCGTAATGTTCCACAACAAAGATACATGAGGCATCATCGGCATTTGCTGCTGCTTCATAATTACAAGCATCAGGACTCATACACCCTTGAACAATCTCAATACAAGACTCATTATCCGTGTTTACATTTAACCACGGATCTACATAGTTCCAACTGTCGGCTATTCCATCACCGTATTGAGGGTTTTCAGGAGTAGCTTTAGGAGACCAGTCATTAAAGTTTAGTGCTGTATCATCCGTACATCCGTATACAATGGGTATACACCCACCGCTGTAAATTGTTGATGGATCCGTAGGAATGGTCGTATTCACATTGAATCCATTTCCACTACCGTCATAATAGTCACTTGAAGAAATCAGATCTTGTGCATTTGTAGGTCCGTATTTTTTCGAGGACTCATCAATTGCTTCGTATTTCTCTCCAGTTAATGGGTTTGTATTTAAGGATGAGAAGTAATTGTTGTAATTAAACGATTCTTCGTTCATACACCCCATAACAATCGGGTAACACGGATCTGATGCTAATTCAATACTGGTTCGATTGATATTGGCTGTTTCATCGTAATTAAACATCGTTTCATCTGTACAACCCGGTATAATGGTCGTTACACACAAATCGTCGTTTACAATATTACCCACATAAGATGATGACATCAATGTATCCGTGTAATATTCAAAGAAACTTGGATTGCTACAATACGGATCAATAGGTTCAAGACAATTCGCGAGTGAATTGTCTACATGAGATCCTGTTGCTTTATTCCCTTGAACAGAGGCTTCAGTATAATAACCCAAATAAGATGGGTCGTTACAATAAAACACAGCAGAATCTCCACAAGTTTCTAGATCATCGATAATCGTCCCAATATTTTGCACCCCAACAGTATCACCTAAATAGTACCCTACAAATGCAGGATCATCACAGTACTTAACCAGAACATCTCCACAAAGTGTCGCGTCAATGATGTTTCCTAAATCATGACCTAGGTTGAAATCATAATCCGAGTTATTGTTAGTGTTGTAATACCCTACTCGAGTAGAATCGTTACAATATAAATCAACAACAACCTCACCACATAAACTATCGTCAATCATATTTCCTCCGACGGAATCTTTCATTGTTCCTTCAGCAACGTCAGTACCTGCGTAATATAATGTTAATGAGGAGTCACTACAATAAAAGCTCACCACATCACCACACAAAGGAGCATCTCCCGGATTTAAATCTTTTTCAAGAATGGCGGAAGACTCGACGGCTTTGGGAATTCCAAAATTCGCTCCAGCATCTAAATCAGTCCCATCCTTGATGTTGTCTGTTAGGAAGTATCCAACATAATTTGATTCTCTACAATAGTCAATTCTTTCCGTTTGACACTCAGATTGACGAGGAACTAAAGTAATGTCTGCCGGATAATTATAAGACAGCCACATGATTTCATTCCAAGTGAAACTTTCCACAAAATTAGGGTCATCACAAAAGAAATTAGCCGTATCGATACAGCTGGACTCACTGAGCATAGAATCAGGGTACAAGGTCACATCCAAACCTTCTATAATTGAATAATTCCAATATTGGGCAAAGGTTTGGTTTGTACAACCTGGTCGATAAAAACACCGTGATTGTTGATGTGTATTGACATCTACTTCAGGATTGTTCAATGGACTTGAAATACCGTCCAAATCAAAATCGTTATAATTGTATGCATTTTCATCCAAACAGCCCTTTATAACAGGTATACAGGAATTATCAGAGGTATTTATATCAGTAAACACGTTTGCCGAAGATTCGTACGAAATGTATTTGTTGGATCCATAATTATTGAAGTTAAATGCTGTTATATCCATACATCCACCAACAACTGGATAACAGGTTCCATCATCCGTGTTTGCAAGAATATCATAATTAAATGATGATGATGCATCTGTGAATATGTCATTTATATCTCCAAACTCATTCGGCTCAGTCCCATTATCAGTACATCCATAGACAGCATCAATACAAGAGTTGTCGTGAACCGTAGCGGTATCCATGTAATTGTAAGCAATCGCATCCATACAACCGTAAATCGGTAATATACAAGCCACGGTATCATTAACATCTAAATAGGGATTTCCGAAATTTGGAACGTAATTTAAAGCAGAATCATCTTCAGTACATCCCGTAATTACAGGGTAACAAACTCCATTATCAACATTGGCCTTGGCATTGTAATTCGACATAGAATCGTCCATACATCCAAAAACCTTCTGAATACACGAGCCATCGTCTGTATTTGTATTAATTCCATTTCCATCCATGACTACCGGATTGGCATATCCATCACCATCAAGGTCATTGAAGTTTAGAGCCTGAAGATCCGTACAGCCCTTTACAACGGCATAACATGATCCATCGTCTGTATTCACATCCGTTTGTGAATCTCCCGTAAGTGGCACGTAATTATAGGCTAACTTATCATTCAAACAACCCTGAATTACTGGTATACAATCACTCTCTGTATTCGGGTCTACAAATTTGTTCCCAATACTTTGCACGTAATTAAAGGCTGAAGGATTGTTACAACCGTAAATTATTGGATAACAAGAACCATCTTCCTCAGTAGCCTTTATGTTGTAATTGAAAGCTGTATCGTCCATACATCCTATATCTTTAAGGACATAACATGGAGCAGAGCTGTTTGCGTAGGGATTAAAATCTATGTAAGCTTCATCCATACACCCTTTAATTTCAACCTGGTACATGAACTGGGTGTACATATGACCTATCTGCACCAATCCATTCGTTGCAAATTGATTGCCTGAAAGAGAGTTCTCACTGATGATAACATTGATAGAATACAACAAGCCTTCTGGTGTTTGAAGCCTCCAATTGAAAGCTTCATTTTCGTTAAATCCGTCTTTAGAGCTCGTGAAAAGGTCATCAATGTATGCACTTACAGAATTAGTTTCTGTCGCCTTCCAGATGGATGAGCCTCCACAACGTAGAACACCGTTAAAGTCATAATAGAAGACTCCAATGGTACTTCCCTCAGGGAATGGCTGAGTAAATTCCCCCGAAAATGAAACATTTGCTCCCAATACGTCTGAACTACCGTAATTAGGCATCAATACAGAACAGTTTGCATCCGTAACATCATATTCGAAATCAATATATTCTCCATCTTCGTACAAGCACTCTTCATTAGCAACATTAGCCTCAAAATTGTAATTTAAAGCATAGGAATTTACACAACCAAGAACAGCTGGAGTTTTACAAAAGGTTGAGTTGTACACTCCAGTAGCATCATCTACATTGGGAACATAGCCTTGGGTGTAATATTCAGCATAGGTTGTATCTGAACAACCAATTAAGATACAACTTCCATCATCAATCGTTGCAGCTGGATTGTAAGAAGACCCTACAGAAAAAGAGTTCATACATCCATAAATATGAGGTGTAATACAGGCACTTTGGTCGTTGATGGTATATGAAACATCATACTCTTGATAAGCTTCATCCAAACAACCTTTATAATCAACAGATTGACAAGTTCCATTGTCAATATTTGCTGAAGCGTTGTATTCCAAATAACTTGAATTGGTACAACCAAATACAATTTGATTTTTACACAAGGTAAGGTTAGAGTCTTCCGTTGCCTGAGGATTGTATTCTATATAAGTATTGTCCCTACATCCAACGACCACATCGTATGTACACACATAATTGTTGATGTTTGCCTGGGAATTGTAATTATTCGCACTCGGATCCATACACCCCTGTGTAACCGATGTCAAACACTGATCTTGATCATTGATATTAGCAACAGTGTTATATTCAAGGTAGTTGTTGTCTGTACAACCTACCAACTCTAAAATACAAGAGCCATCATCTATCAGAGCTGCTGCGTCGTAATTGGCAGCGTCAGAGGTCATACATCCAGAAGGGTATACACACAAATCGTTGTTTGCATCTGAAGCGATGGGATTGTAATTTAATGCCAATTCGTCTTTACAAGACTCCACATCAAATTGATCACAAATACCGTCATCATCTGCATCATTCAAACACCGGTTGTTACAGTCAAAATAAGTTTCTACGGGATAAACACACAAGCCCGCTTGAGTTGATGTTGGATCGTAATTACATGCATCTTCTTCAATACAACCGATAATTTCCTGTTGGTCACATACGGAATCTTTGTCCTCATCAAAATAACACAGTCCAGAACAGTCAAGATAAGCTGTTTTATAAACACATGATGTTGGGTTTGTATCTGTATTTGCTCCATCTACATAATTACAAGCAAACTCATCCATACAGCCCTCAACAACAATCTCTATACATTGACCATTCACATCCTGACCATTCAAGCAAATACCATCACAGTCTACATAATCGAAATCAGGAAATAGACACGATCCGTCTGGTGTGTTGGCTGTACCGTCAAAGTTACATGCGTCAGCAAGATTACATCCATAAACAATAAGCTGGGCACAGTAGCTCCCGTCATCCTCTGTAGCATTTGCATCGTACTCAACATAGTTACTATTGGTACAGCCTTTTAAAGAACAAGACCCATCATCGTCAGTTGCCTCTGAGACATAATTTTCTGCCCATTCGAACGTACAACCGACGACTTCAAACGCATCACAAACACCATCACCATCCTGATCGGAAAGACAAGATCCGGTACAGTCATAGTTCTCCTCAGAATACGTACACAATCCATCATTATCTGTAGCATTGACATCGTAATTACATGCTAAATTATCGGTACAACCGGGTAGCTCTAATTCATCACAAACACCATCACTATCAGAATCATTTATACAATTATCAAGACAATCGTAATGAGTGTCCGGGAAAACACAGGCTACTTCGTCAGTAGCTTCTGTGTTGTAATTACAAGCGAACGCACTTGATGTACAGCCTTCTATTTCGTTTTCGTCACAAACACCATCACCATCTTCATCGTTTACACAAGAAATCTCATATTCATAGACCAGTTCCGTAAACTCAAGAGTGTCACAGAAATAATAAACCGGAGGGAAATCACAGTATGAAATGTTGTGAACGGCATTCGGCTGATAATTACAAGAATTAACATTAGTACAACCTAAAATATAAGCAACACAAGAACCGTCATCCGTATTTACATCAACAAATGGGTCTCCAGTCAATGGATTGGACTCCTCATCATCGTCGTAATCGTTGTAGTTTTTAGCAAATGAATCCGTACAGCCCAGAACAACAGGATGGCATGAACCGTCATCCGTATTTACATCGGTTTGAAGATCTCCGGTTGAAGCCGAATAGTTGAATGCCGTGTCGTCGTTGATACAACCTTCAATAACTGGATAACATGATCCATCATTTTCAGTTGCTACTGAAGAATAATTAAAAGCATTCGCTTCGTCACATCCCAAAACTTCATCGGCATCACAAACGCCGTCATCGTCTGCATCGTTATCTGTGGTAAGGCCCGTTCCATCTGTCTCACCAGAACAAGTTTCACAAACGCCATCGAGAGCGGGTAAACAGCCTTCGTTGTCCGTAGCCAATTCGTTGTAATTACAACGGGTGTCGTCCATACAACCAACAAGCTCATCGGCATCACAAACGCCATCGGCATCTAAATCGTTATCCACAATCGTTCCCGAACCGTCTTGTTCGCCCGAACAACTGGCACAAGCGTCTAAGTCAATTGCATAATCACAATCGCCCGATTCAGTAGCATTTTTGTCGTAATTACACGCTGTGTCATCTTGACATCCTCCGATCTCATCTGCATCACAAACACCATCGTCATCAGCATCTTTATCTAATATTGTCCCCGAACCGTCTGTATCGCCTGAACAAACTTCACAGACTCCATCCAACTCAGGCAAACAACTACCGTCGTCGTCAGTAGCATCCTGGTTGTAGTTACATCTTGAAATGTCTGTACATCCTTGCAATTCATCTGCATTACAAACGCCATCGTCATCAGCATCATTATCAACAGTAGTTCCTGTTCCATCAGTTTGCCCTGAACAAGTTGCACAAACATCTAAATCCGTAGAGAAAATACATTCTGCGGAATCCGTAGCATTTACATTGTAATTACATGCCGCTTCATCCTGACAACCGACTACTTCATCTGCATCACAAACGCCGTCATTATCAGCATCACTATCCACAACAGCACCGTCTGCGCATGACTCACACCCTTCGGGCAAAATACAGGTACCGTCATTATCGGTAGCCTTGTCATCATAGTTACAAGCCTCTAAATTATCACAACCGCTAACTTCCTCTTCATCACAAACGCCATCACTATCCGCATCTAACAAGCAAGCACCAGAACAATCTTTGTAAGTTTCCGCATAGGCACAAGTCCCATCGTCTGTATTGGCTTGTGAATCGTAATTACAAGCATCTGAATTGGTACAACCAAAAGGCTCTTCTGTTTTACAAATCAAAGTAGCGCTAACCTCTTCAGAAACTGCAACAATTGATTGTGCAACAAAATCAAAAGAATAACCTAAATCGTAAACATCACTACCATCGATTAAATTCACTGTAATAGACTCTCCCTCTGCTGCTCCATCCAAAGCGGGAGTAAAAGTATCATCTCCCCATACGGCAAGGCTGGTTTGAGTCGTCGAAACGTCCGTAGAACCCACGGTAAGACCTCCTGGAGTAATGGCAACCAAATAAACTCCTTCAGACTGGATGCCCAATGAAGACACAAAAGCATCTGTAAGCATCATTGTCATGTTTGAGCCCGTATTCCCCGTATATCTTGGACGCCATTCGTCAGAACAATACGTATAACAAGAGCCATCATCTTCGGTAGCCTCAGAATTATAATTGACCGCAGAGGCATCTGTACATCCAGAAACAGCAGGCGCACAATTTAAAGCTACAGACCCTGCAGAAGGTTGTACAACCATACCGTTTGATACGAAAGAAACGGAGCTTGGCATCTGAACATCATACAAGGATTCGCCATCCACCAACTGAAACGAAATTGCTGCATTTGCCGCAGCCCCATCAACTTCAGGTGTCGAAGTATCGTCCGCCCAAACTGCTATGGATGTTTGTGTTACCGAACCCACAGGCTCACTCCCCACAATCAAACCATCTGGATCTAAAGCAACAAGATATGAGCCTCGATCTGTGGAGTTCAGAGAAGTAATAAATGCAGGAGTCAACATCACCGTCATGTTCGACCCTGTGTTGCCCGTGAAAGGTTGGGGCAAATCGCACTGGGCTGTCAAAAGCTTTGGCAAGCAAAAAAGAGCAATGAGGAGTGTATGTAGTATCTTATTTTTCATATCCTAGGGGGCATTAAATCTTGGTGAAATCTTCTATAGGGGGAATTATTTCTTGAGTTGACTTACAGGCTTGAGGTTGTCATTCACTGACAACTTCATACCCAAAACGGCTGAAGCACCATCCTTGATGTAAATCGACATCAGAGGTCTTTGGTAAGAGGATTCAATTTCATAAATCATGTTGTCACTTTTCTGAGCCAACCAAATCATCTTCTCACCCATCTCCATTCCATTATCAGTTCCAGTTGGGTATTGCCCCCAGACAGGGAGCATGTTAAAGTCGTTTGCTTTCCACGTTAATGAACCTGCACATTTGTAATTCTCATCGTTGTCTGTAAAGAAAACGCCAACTAAATCTCCCGTTTCTAAAGAATCTCCATGAAAGCCTAAAACCATATCGGAAGGAAGTGAGTCTAATTTTTGCAGTTCTTTGATGACAGGATGCCACATAGGCAGAACTAAAACGGAATGATTTGGACCGGTTCTTTCAAATGAAAAATCGATAGCTTGCTGAGCGTAAGCCTCTGTTTTTGAACAAACAAAGAGGGATAAGGCGAAAAAAGCCAATATAGTGCAATAAAATATTTTCATGGTTGAGGGGGTAAAATTAACCTATTACGATGCTAATATAATGTTTTTATAGCATTCTACACCTATATAAACCATGTTAATTTACTAGTATAATTACCTATATTTATACATACATAAAGACAAACCCGAATTACACAAAAAAAAAGGGCGTTGAAAGTATGAAAAAAACACTTAGTTTAGCAGTCGAAAAATAGAGTTTGAAGAAAATCAAAAACATACTTATTGCAACGGCAATACTTGCACTCCTAGACGCAAACGCGCAGAACGTCGAGCTGACAAAATCGTTTGTGGGTAACAGTGAAAAATCGGAGATTATTAGCTTCACCCCTCAAGATGAAATTTTATTAAGCGGAGACTTTTCTGGATACCTCAACTATTGGGACATCCCTAACGAGGCATTAATAAGTTCTAAAAGAGCTCATTTTGGGAAAATAAATAGAATAGAATTCTCGGAAAATGGAGAGTATTTTTTAACCTATTCTTCGGACGACAAAAAGGTTAAAATTTGGAATTTTGCAGCGCAGGATACGCTCATCAATTTTCACATAGAAACCACGCCTCATTTTGCCATATTTTACGATCAAAACTCAGCCCTAATTGGGGATGAGAATGGCACCATTTTTCACAAAGACTTTTACGACACAGAAAAAGACTCAGTGATTTACAAAAACTCAACGGTGGTAGACGATGCGGTGTTTAATAAAATAAAAAATGAGCTCGTTATTACCACGAAAAGTCTGATAAACATTATCGACTTAAACAAGCCAAATAAACCGCGTTTTTCAATTGAAAATTCTTACTCAAGTAACTTCGTGAAAACGCAGTATTATTCCCCCGAAATACTGATGACTTGGAGCCAAAATGGGATTGTTTCTTTTTGGGACATTAATGAGAAAAAATTGATTCGAGAATTGCGAGCAAAAAATGATTTTCACGAGCTTTCGATCAATCAATACAGTAAGGTTTTGCTAACAGGTTACTACAAAGACAAAGCTTTATTGTTTGATTTGCAAAACATTGATCTCGAACAAGAATTAGACGAAAACATTCAACTCGTAAATACTTATTTAACAAATGATTACAAGCGGTTTATGATCAGCTCAAGCGAACAAGGCAGACACCGACTCATGCGCGTAAAAGGGGGTGATGCTATCAAACCACTTTCTTTACAAAAAAGAACCATAGAAATTCAAAAAGTAATCACGGTAAATGCAAGAATATTAAGACTTTCTGTTTGGGATAACGAAAAAGTAGATGGAGATAAAATATCACTCAGCCTCAATGGCAAATGGATTATTCGCAACTATGAAATCATCAAAGACAAACGACATTTCGAAATTGAGCTTGTAAAAGGTCAGGTAAATCAACTCGTTTTTTTTGCAGAAAACCTAGGTAGAATACCACCCAACACCTCAGCAATTAACATCCAATACGAAGGCTATAACAAGACCCACATCATGCGCTCCAACATGGAGAAAAGTGGCTCCATCAACTTCTATCTGGAAGAAAAATAATAATCGCATTCTAATAAGTATCTTTGTCACAAATATTCTCGTATGAAAAGAGTGGTCGTAGGCCTTTCTGGTGGCGTAGACTCTAGCGTTGCTGCCTACCTTCTGAAGCAAGAGGGTTATGAAGTTATTGGCCTGTTCATGAAGAACTGGCACGACACCTCTGTGACGATCTCAAAAGAATGTCCCTGGGTAGAAGACAGCAATGATGCAATGGCAGTGGCCGAAACTTTAGGCATCCCCTATCAAACAATAGATTTGAGTGAAGCTTACAAAGAACGCATTGTTGACTACATGTTTGCAGAGTATAAAAATGGAAGGACCCCCAACCCCGACGTACTTTGCAATAGAGAAATAAAGTTTGATATTTTCTTAAAAGCAGCATTACAACTTAAAGCAGATTTTGTTGCCACAGGACACTACTGTCGTAAAGATGTTTTTAATAAAGACGGAAAAACGATTTACCAACTGAAAGCAGGACATGACAAAAACAAAGACCAGAGTTATTTTTTATGCCAATTAAATCAAGAACAACTCTCCAAAGCCCTATTTCCTATTGGTCATTTAGAAAAGTCTGAAGTCCGGAAAATCGCAGCAGAGGCCGGACTGAGTACTGCCGAAAAGAAAGACTCACAGGGCCTCTGCTTTATAGGTAAAGTAAAACTTCCTGAATTTTTACAACAACAACTCGAGCCAAAAAAAGGGTCAATTGTCGAAATTCGAAAAGATCACCCACTATTCGATGCCAATAAAAAATTTGAACGAAATCAAAGCTCTTTGAAAGCACTTCAAAGCTTAAGCCAAGACTATATTTTCACCTCTGACTTGGGTGAAACGGTTGGGGAACACAACGGAGCGCATTACTTTACAATTGGCCAACGAAAAGGAATGAATGTCGGCGGGAAGGTAGAACCTCTTTTTGTACTGGACACAGACACCAAAGCCAACATCATATATGTCGGACAAGGCACCAACCATCCTGGGCTTTACAGACCCGGACTGAAAGTTACAAACGAAGACATTCACTGGCTCAGAAAAGACATCAAACCTGGCCTTGATGAACAAATACCTGTAAAGGCTCGAATACGTTACCGACAGCCGCTGGAAAACGCAATCCTTCATCTGCACGAAGATGGCCTCTACATTATTTTTGAGCATGACCAGAGGGGCATTGCACCGGGTCAATTTGTAGCATGGTATTCTGAAGATGAGTTACTGGGCTCAGGAGTAATATCATGACCCTACAACCCACATCTCTTTCATAAAAAAGGCTTCATCTAGTGATGAAGCCTTTTTTACGGTCGACCTACACAGTCTATGCTAAATCGTTGTATCGATTTTTTATAAAATGTGTAAGATCTTCCCCCTTTAATAAACCTTGAGATAATTTGGCAAGGTCTGTCGCTTCTTTAACCATTGAAAGCTTGGCATCTGTATCTTTTTCTGAAAGAATTTTAGACACCAAAGGGTGGTTCCCATTTACCACTAAATTGTACATATCTGGCATGTTATTCATACCAAACATCCCCCCTCCGCCAGAAGCACTCATCTCATTCATGCGTCGCATAAATTCTGAACGTGTAATGGTTAAAGGAGAAGACGTAGGACTCATGCTCTCAAATTGAACGGTGTACTGTTCTTTTGAAACAACCCCCTCAATAGCCTCTTTCAATGACTTCTCATCATCCTCAGAAAGAACCGATGGGACATCCTCGCCCTTATTAATCAGCTTATCTATAGAGTCGCCATCAACACGAACAAAAGAAACATTTTCTTTTTCCGTTTCTAGCTTTTGGATCAGATGACTTATAATTGGACCATCCAAGACCAAAACATCATATGATTTTTCCTTAGCTTCAGCAATATAACTGTGCTGAGCTTCTTTATCATTTGTGTATAAGACAACTGTTTTACCATCCTTATCAACTTGATTGATCTTGATTTTTTCTAAGTACTCATCCCAAGTAGCATAAGCATCATCAACATTTTTGTAGAGTGCAAATTTCTCAGCCTTTTCAAAGAATTTCTTTTCAGACAACATTCCATACTCAACAATCACCTTCATGTCTTCCCACTTATCTTCAAAAGATTTTCGATCAGACTTAAACATATCGTTTAACTTGTCTGCTACTTTTTTAGTGATGTGCGAAGAAATCTTCTTAACATTGCCATCCGACTGCAAGTAGGAACGTGAAACATTCAATGGAATATCAGGAGAGTCGATTACACCCTGCAACATGGTTAAAAATTCAGGGACAATCCCTTCAACAGAATCCGTTACAAAAACTTGATTGCAATACAATTGAATACGATTCTTATTCATATCCATGTTTTGTTTCAACTTAGGGAAATACAAGATTCCCGTTAAGTTAAATGGATAATCCACATTCAAGTGTATGTGAAATAACGGCTCCTCGAAATTCATTGGATACAACTCTTTATGGAAAGACTTGTAGTCTTCATCCTCAAGTACTGACGGAGATTTCGTCCAAGCAGGATTTGGATTGTTAATGATATTATCTACCGTTTCTTTTACCTCTTTCGCATCTTCACCCTCTCCTTCTTTGCGAGTGAGTTCTTTCGTACCAAACTTAATGGATACTGGTAAGAATTTACAGTACTTATTCAAAAGTTCTGATATCTTCGATTCTTCCAAGAAATCAACAGAATCCTCCGCAACATGTAGTATAATATCTGTACCCCTATTCGTTTTGTCCGTCTCGTTTAGTTTGAATGTAGGTGAACCATCACATTCCCATTTTACTGCCGGCTCGTCTTGATAGGACTTCGTGAGGATTTCAACGTTTTCAGCAACCATAAAAGCCGAATAGAAGCCCAAACCAAAATGACCTATAATTCCAGCATCTTCTACTTTATCATCGTACTTCTTTACAAATTCTTCAGCACCCGAAAAAGCAACTTGATTGATGTATTTCTTTACCTCATCAGAAGTCATCCCGATACCGTTATCAGAAATCGTAATGGTTTTGGCAGCTTTATCCACCTTCACTTCTACTTGTGGAATTCCTATGTCACCTTTGATTTCACCTAAAGAAGATAAAGCTTTCAACTTCGATGTAGCATCAACAGCATTCGAAACCAATTCTCTCAAGAAGATCTCATGATCTGAGTACAAGAACTTTTTAATTATTGGAAAGATATTTTCCGTTGTCACTTTAATTTTTCCAGTAGCCATATGCCTTTAACTTTTTTTTTAAAATTTATTTTACGTCACAATAGTCAATTCCCATGCCAAGCGCATTACTCTGTCATATTGTCGCGAAAATGTCAGTTTCACTTACGAATGACTAAAAATGAGTTTATTACAAAATGATTTTGAGCTTCGACGTGACAAGATCATACTAAACACAAGCTCTAAAGCTGAAAATGTATTTTTGTACATTTACGAAGTAAATTTAAAAAGAAACTGAAAAATTATGACATCAACTGTTACCTACAAAGGCGGCCTAAGAACTGAAGCAAAGCACATACGCTCCGGAAACACCATCATTACAGACGCTCCCATTGACAACAAAGGTAAGGGGGAAGCCTTTTCTCCGACAGACTTAGTTGCAACAGCTATTGCATCTTGCATGTTAACCATCATGGGAATTAAGGCTGATGAAATGAATCTAGCAATCGAAGGTACTAAGGCAGATGTAGAAAAAATTATGGGTACGGAACCCCGAAGAATCTCACAAGTAAATATCTGTATCAACATCCCTATTGACACTGACGAAAAAACCAAAAAAATCCTTGAAAGAGCAGCCCTAACCTGTCCCGTAGACAAATCGGTATCTGAAGGGATGATCAGAGAAATAAAATTTATCTGGGCTTAAAAGGGGTAACTACGCAACAGGCTTATAGAAACGTCTCCAAATTCTCAAACCGAAACCGAGCGTTAAAATCCAAGCAAACAACTCAATCCAATTGGGGTTAGAGTTGTACCCAAAAAACCCCTTCAAAAATACGCCTACAAGACCTTTATCATGAAAGAGGTGTATGTGCTTGCCCTTGGCTTCATTGTAGCTGTAAAAAAGCTCTGAGGCGCCCGCTTCCAACTCTGCTTGTGGCACTAAAATGTTCCAAGGTCTAGCAATCTCAGATTTTGACTCGAGACCGAAAAATTCTAAGTGACCACCCTTTACGACAAACTCTTCCATTTCATGTGACCCGTAAGCAACCATTCCGGCTGCAAATAAGACTAAAAATAAAGAGGTCACACTAAAGAAGGGCCGTAAGTTAATTCGCCTTCCCTGAATAACGATAAGATAACCTATCAAGCATGCCAATACAATTCCTGAGAAAAAACCTACATAAGAAAAACTCGTCTGCAAGCTTGAGCCAAACAAGAACATAACCGTCTCAAAACCTTCACGTAAAATAGCGAAAAACACCAAAATAAAAATGCTCCACTTACTACTGCTTTTCGCCGCTTCCGCCGCCAATTTCTCGACAGCATCTTTGGAAGCCATAGACTTCGACAACCAAAAAACCACATAGAGTAAAAAACCCGCGGTTATAAACATAAATACAGCCTCTGCAAGCTTAGCCATCGACTCATTTTCGATACTACCATTGATGTAATCCAAGCCAAAAGCAACGCCGACACTAGCTATGATGGCTGCCGCTACGGCATACCACATACGTCTTATTTGAGCCGTAAGATTGGACTTTGACAAGAAAGTGTATATAATACCAACGATCAAAGCCGCCTCTAAACACTCTCGGAAAGCAATAATAAACTGATTCATAACTATATTTTTACCTGTAAACTTAAATAATAATTTCGTTGATCAGAAGGAATGATTCCTGGACCTGGATAACCCGTTGCACGGCGGGTAAAATAAGATTCGTTTAACAAATTATTAACGCCTGCCTCTACCGTAAACTTTCCTTTTTCATATTTGGTAGAAACATCAACTACGGAGTAAGCCGGAATTTCACCAAACAAAGCATTAGGCGTTGGTGTTATCGTATTTTGTGCATCTGAGAACTGACTGCTTGTATGAGAATACAGCACAGAACCTGTTAAACTTTTATATTGATATTGCACACCACATTTCAAATTCAAATCTGGGTTCAACTCCACCTTATTGCCTTCGATACTTTTTTCCGTGCTACGAACGTATGTTCCGTTTTGAAAAGAGGTATTTAAGAATACGTTCAGTTTCTGATCCTCAACGGTAGAGAAAGTCCTCAACAAATCCCAACCGATGTAAGATTCAAGCCCCAAAGTTCTGGAGTTACCAATATTTGTACTCATTCGATAGGATTTCCAAACGAGATCAGCTGAAGGTGCAGAATCCTCATTGTAGTACTTTTGCACGTAACCGATACGATTGGAATAACTCAAGTAAAAGAGACTGAAATCAAACTCAACAGCATCCCAAACTCGACCTCTTAAACCCAAATCGACATTAAACCCTTTTTCATCTTCTAGTTCTGGATCAATGACAATATTAGAATTGATGACCTGCATGTCGTTAAAATTGATCGCTCTATAATTCTGTGAGAAATTCGCATAGAGCTCGCCTCCAGTAAAACACTTGTAACTTGCACCCAAGCCAGCCAAAAAGATCTCGCGATCGAGCTTCTTAGTATCTAGAGTTCGAGAAACAAGATCGTTAACATAAGCGTGGAAATAACCTTCCGATTCGGTTACGACACGATCGTATCTGAAACCAGGCGTTAAAGACAGACAATCATTGACGCGAATTAAGTTTTCAGCAAAAAAGGACGTGTTAAAACTCGGGAACTCAAAATAAGAACCGTAATTGCTGAACTTGTTTTCAAAAGTGAAATTAGCAGCTGAACCGGAATCCCCTGTCCCCTGCTCTTTGATCGTGAATCCTTTGTAAGCTCTCAAGCCAAGTAAAAGAGCAGACTCTGCTTCGCCCAAAAGATATCGATGCACCAAGCGAGTCTCATTTCCGTAATTCTCAAAGTTCGCAAGTATCAAATCACGTTCATTTCCGAAATCCTCCCAATCGATTCGATCTAAGACGCCCAATGCGTCTCTGGAAGCCCACAAACCGAAGGTCCTAGAATTTAAAACAGTTCGACTACTGATGGCGTAATCTAGTGTAAACGCCGCTATGTTCCAATCGACTTGAAACCAATTTCTAGTTCTAAAAGATTTTTCAGGATTCGATTCAAAAGTAGCGTCATCAAGCCCGCCAGGCTGCTGAGCTAAATAATCCATATGTGTAAATTCCAAACCGAACTTCAACTTAGAACTGGCTTGATACTGTGCGGAAATAAAAGCTGTTTGTGCTTCCGTATTTGAATTGGGACGCCAACCCGCTCTACTTTTTTTCTGAAAGAAACTGTAGTATTTCCACTTCCCTTTGGATCCACCCAAACTAAGAAAAGAGTTATTCAACTGGAAAGAACCAAAAGATTGGCGAGCAATTACCTCTAATGGCTTGTCAGCTCCCTCTTTAAGAACAAAATTCAACAAGCCCCCAAACTGTGTTCCGTACTGCAATGAGGCTGCTCCTCTGACAATCTCTATCTTCTGAATGGCCTCAGAAGGTGGGGTGTAGTAGGACTCGGGATAACCCAAAGCATCCGCACTGATGTCATAACCATTTTGTCGGGTATTGAAATTTGAAGTTCGATGAGGGCTTAAACCACGAGCACCGATCTCCAACTGCAAGCCTAAACCATCACTCTCCCATATATTCAGTCCGGGTACTTTGGAATAGACCTGGCGAGAATTATTAGTTGCTTTATTAGCCATGGAGTGGTCCACAAGAATGACTTCGTTCTTCTTGGCCGCATAAATAGCAGTACCCTCAACCGACCGTAATCTGGTAATGTCGGTTTGCCTAGAATAATCTTCTAAAAGCTCAACTTGGGCTAGTTCAGCAACATCTGCTTCCATCGCAATGTTCATGTGAAGAACTTTTCTTTTTAAGGAAATTTCACTCAAGAAATTTTTATATCCTATGAAGGAAACCAAAACTTGATAGGTACCTTCATCCAACACAGAAATCTCAAAACGACCATCACTGTCGCTAATGACAGCACTATCATCATTAAGCTGAACGTGTGCATAAGCGATAGGCTCTGATGTCGTTGCATCAGCAACCAATCCTTTAAAAACGTGTTGCGCTTGGACCGCAAATACAGCACTCAAAAAAACAACACCTAAAAGTTTGATATTTGGCATATTAACGATCTAAAATCCAATCTTTATGTATCCACTGATCTTTCAATTCAACTAAATTCACTTCGGGATCAATAAACAGCTTACTTCGTACACCATTTAAAGTCACATAAACCTCCGCGTTGATGATCGGACTTTTCAAACCTTTCGATTTAACTTCTTCGGCTAGAATATGTGCATATTGAAGAATTAAATCAGGTTGAGTAGCCATCATTTTCTCTTGCGTAAGCGTAAGGAACTGAGAGTTATCGACCTCCCCTTTTCGACCGGTCTCAGGATCTGTGATGTAAAAAAAAGCGGTTCCTGCTTTCTCCATCAACATCACGCGCCAACTGAAACGATACCCCTGCTCGGTCCAAAACAAATCGCCTGGATAAAGCAGGTAACGAAAAGGAAACAACAATTGAAAGAACACATACGTGACTAAAAAAAAGGTCAGAAACCTCCTTTTAAAGCCGTGCAAAAATAACGAATTATACTCGATTGCAGACGCTACTTTAAGATTTAATTTAGAATAAATAAAAATAATAATCTTTTGGTGAAAATCAGACGAGAAAAAGATTAGCGTCGTTAAAATCATCACCCACGGGAACATTCCGATCGGAAACATCATTCCAGTCATTAAATGGAAAAGAACCAAGACCGAATATGCAGCAGGTCTAAATCGTCGAGTGAGAAGAAAAAAGACCACCGTTAAGTCAAAAATACAACCCAACCAGCTGAAAGAATAAGCGAGCCACTTTTCAGTAAAAAAGTTTCCTATAACTGGCCAATGTGCCTCAGCTTGCAACCAAATACTCATGGGCATGGCATCAAACAACCATTCCTGATTTAGCTTGGCGATGCCTGCAAAAAAATAAACTATGCCCAATTGAAACTTGATAATCACAATTGGCCAACTCGGGATCACATCGCAATACAAACTCGGTTTGCGCCAAACATCAAAAGACAAACATCGATGAGCAGGCAAAAAACACATCAAAAAGGCTACAAGGCTGATGAAATAATAATGGTTTAAATAATTCGTGACATCGATAAGCTCAACATAAGTGAATAAAATGAAATACACGACGGTAGCAACTCGGTAAAACATCCCTAAAGCAATGCACAGAGATGAAATTAAAAGGAGGCCAAATGCAGCATACATACCGAGTTCACCAAAAGGTTTCACCCAGTCAAACCCATAGTAGTGAAAAAAATGATCGGGCTGAATAAATAAAGACTCAATCCAACCCTTAGACCAAAAACGCAGCGTGCCAGCAAACATCATCAAACCAAAAATGATGCGAAAAACGATTAAAGGCGCAATACTCGTTTGAGCAAATAAAACATCCCGTATTCGGCGTCTATATTTTGTAAAATTAGTCACCATCAGCATCCGTAGAAGTAACCGTCACAGAAAGGTATGAGCGCATGTCGTTCTTAATCATCGGCACAAGCTTTTGTAAGGTGTTTGACGTCTGGGACAGATTGAGATTGTTACTTTCAATTTCAGAAGACAAATCGTTTGTATAAACTGAGATTGCTTCTCGACAAGCTTCAAACTGCTCTTGTATTGCTAGGGCTAAATCTCCATCAACAACTGTAGATTGAGCGTTGTATTCTTTTAACTTATCGAAAATACCAACACCATCAACACCGTCAAGCCCAATACCTAAATAAATCTTTTGAAGTGCCGATAAATTGGCATCTAACAATTCAAAAGACATTTGACTGTAATAACCCTCAACCAGAGCGTGATCAGCAGACACTGGAATTCCATATTGAGTAGCAAATCCGCTAGGAAGAGCAAATTTATCCCTCTTAAGGTTCTCATAGTCATACAAGAAATTATTGAACAGCAAACTTAAAGAACTGGCTCTATCATTACCTTTCGAAGCAACAAAAACAGCTCTATAGGAGTCCCAAGACTGAACAACTTCGTCAATCCTTTTCTGCATATCATCAATACAGTCACTGATGTAGTTGACTCTTGATGAATCAGCTAATTCTATAAGCAAGTCGCTTTGACTGGTGTGGAACAACAAGTAATCAAGCGCAGGAAATCCTTTCGCCTCATAGTTGGAGGGTACACCTAAATTGTAAGAACCTGATTGTACATGATCTTCAATTTTAGCAATGTTTGTCGGAAAAGAATTGCAATTCATCAGCAAAAGTGCTGAATACTCTGCCGCCGGTCCAAAATTAAATGCTGAAATAGATTGCCAGGACAGGTAAGTCGCTTTGAATTGTTCTTGAAGCCTTTCTAAACTCTGAACTTCAGAGGCATCAAACGAATTAAAGTCCGCATTTAAAGCAGACAGGTCGGATTGAAATTGAGCATAACTTGGAATGATCAAATTATCAGCTGTATGTTCGAATAAATCGCTGTAACCGACAGAATCATTTGGCTTTTCAGAATCACAAGAACTAAATCCGATTAAGACTCCGACTACACTGGCAAAACGTAAAATTTTCTTCATAGTAAAAAGCCACCTGCTTCCGCAGGTGGCTACTTTATATATCGTTATTAAAATTCAGAGGCATTGGTAATGTTAAATGCCTCAGCTAAAAGTGTTCGAGCCTCACCTATTTGTTCAGCTGTTACTTCGTTTAAGTTGGCTCCTAAAGCTGCGATGATTGCATCTACTTGTGAAGCGGAAATGCTTGATTCACTGTTGTATTTCAATGCAGATGTAAAAGCAATCGCTTCGGATAATTTGTGATTTCTAAGTGCCGCGTCAGCAACATCAGCAATTGCACCGTTTAGGTAATGAAGTGCAGAAGCAACCGGAATCATTTCCCATTGTGCGCGAACGACACCGATGGCTTTATCACGAGCATCGTAATCTTTATTATTGATGGCAGCTCTTCCGGAAATGAAAGCTTGCATCAGGTCATCAATAGTCGTTAAACTCCCTACACTTGTTTTCTTAGCATATTTCCCCCAGTAAACACCACCGCTTGTGTTTGACCCAGAAAAAGCGACGGGTGCACCCAAGTAACCAAAAGCCTCATCCCAGTGATGCTGCATCTTTGTGTAATCTTTCCCTTCTACTAAAGTATCGTTTTCTACATTCATTTTTGCATCACTCAAATAGCTCGATGTACCTTGGAAGTAAAAACATGAACCCATAATTCCTTTTGCGATCAATTGAATTGGCTCAAAACCGTTTTCATCAAATAAATACGTCTTATCAGAACCATCCAAAGAAGTTGTTGAACTTCCATTTACAGATAAATCAGCCAACTGGTCAATTAAAGCTTCAACTTCCGCCTGCTGATCTGGATGCGTCTTGCTCTTTAGGTCTTTTGTGGGTTGAACAACAGCAAAAGTATCAGACTCCCATGTGTATCCGTCATTTGCATACATCGCTTTTGCCTTTGTGGCATCAATGACGCCACCACTATTCGCAGTTTTTAAATACGCTTCCAATTCAGCCAGCATATTCAATCGGTCTTCTTGACCCCCATAACTGGCATTTTCAAAATTGTAAGTCTCAGGCACTACATAAGAAGGGTTTGTGAGCTGGTCAGCATTCTTATCATCTTTCTCACATGAGGTGAGAAAAACCAATGTCGATAAGGCGACGAACGTAAAAGTTTGTTTTAAAAAATTCATTTTCTTAGTTTATCTTTATTTAGACTTGTTTTAAATTAGGGCAAATCTAAACGATAATTTTTTAGTCCACAAGTATTATTTCATTTATTTAGACTTAATTTAAATTGCGTATTGTTGAGGGCTTCAAAGTCTTTATTTACAGGACTTTAAAAATCTTATAACTTGTCTTAAAAAATGTTAGGATTGTATTTTTCAGGAAATTTAGGCGTCTTATCCTTGAAGAAATCTTGAATGTGCAACATGTCTTTTTCAAAATCTGCAGTTAAGGTTAACGGCGGCCCAAATCCTACATGTTTTTTCTTAAAGTCCACAAAACCCATAAAAACGGGAACATTTGCCGCAGTAGCCATATGATAAAAGCCCGTTTTCCACTTTGGCACCCAAGAGCGTGTTCCTTCCGCAGGGACTGCAACAATCATCTCATCACTATCTTTAAGCACCTGAGTCATCAACTCAACCATACCTCCTTTTTTAGTACGATCAACGGGAATAGCACCTGTAGATCTGAAGAAAAAATTCATTGGAAAAAAAAACCAGCTTTTTTTAATAAAATAATTCAACTTCAAGCCCATTATGTTGAATGCGGCTAGAGCCAGAGGGAAATCCCAATTTGAGGTATGCGGGGCACAAACGAGTACAGCTTTCCGCACATCTTTTGGTACTTCACCAACCATTTCCCAACCCATAAAAGCGAGAAACCACTTACTAATCAATCTCTTCATCAAAAAACTCTGGTTTAAATCCAATTAAATAAACAGTATCTACCCCTCTTGTGAAAGCAGTATACAACCATCTTAAATATTCTTTATCGACACTGTCTTCGGGAAGGTACCCTTGCTCAATGAATACATTTTTCCACTGCCCCCCTTGGGCTTTATGACAAGTTATAGCGTACGCAAATTTCACCTGAAGTGCGTTAAAATACGGATCCGTCTTTATGGCCTGGAAGCGTTTGTACTTCGTTTTGATGTGCGCATAGTCACGTTCGATAGATTTATACAATCGGTTGCCATCCTCATAGCTCATGGATGGGCGATCTACATAAATACAATCAAGAAGTAAATACGTTTCAAATTCAGGTTCATCGGGGTAATCTATTAGATTGACCTCCGCTTTTGCAAAGCGAAAACCGTGACGTTCTTCCGTAGTTATGATACGCTTCACAACTATTTGATCTCCATTTGCTATAAACCCTGCTTTGGATTCTTTGGGCAAACAAAAATAATTGTTCTTCACAACCATCAAATGGTCCCCAGAGGTAATCTCGTCTTCATACCAAAGTATTCGATTTCGAATCTGTTGATTGTATACATTAGCTCGTTTATTCGACCGCAACACAACCACAGAATCCTCTATAGATTGGGATGAATAGGCTGTATTTAGCGCGTCTTCTAAATCTTGCTTTTCAGCAATGCGAACAACATCAGGATACAATTCAAATTTCGGCTTAAACCGATCTTGATCAAGCTCCAATAATTGTCTTATTGACGTGGCATTCTTTAAAATACCCGAAGATTTCGCTTGACGAACAACTTCTCGAAGCTCCACGTGAAATACCTCCTTAAAATATCGCAATTTGAGCTCCTCTGGGATCAATGCAGGACTCAAGCTCAATCCAACAGGTGGAAGTTGAGCAACATCTCCGATCAACAAAACTTTACAATTTAAACCCTGATCGGAAAAACGTATCAAATCATCCAGTAAGGCATTACCACCAAATGCACTATCCGATTGATTTCCGATCATAGAAGCTTCATCGACTATATATATGGTGTTGGAAGCCTTATTTTTTTGCAACTCAAAACTTAAAGAGCCGGATTTTAATTTCGGATAGTAAATATGCTTGTGAATGGTGTATGCTTTCTTTTTGGTGTAAGCACTCATTACCTTTGCAGCTCTCCCGGTAGGAGCCAATAAAACAGCTTTTCGGTTGTATTTACTCAAAGACATCATTAGTGTTTGAAGTAACGAGGTCTTACCCGTTCCGGCATAACCTTTTAAAACAAAAATTTGATGTGGATCTCTATCCAACAAAAAACCAGCAACATTATGCACCCACTGAATCTGCCCAGCAGTAGCTTGGTGTGGGAAATTACGTAGTAAATCTCCTTGTAGGTTGGTTATTTCTGTACTTGATGTCAAGGTTGCAAAGATACACATTCAACACCTTGAAAAAAAATGAGATTACGTCAAAAAAATTGTAGATTTGTACCTAACAATAATTAATAATATGGAAAAAAGAATTCACATCGGGTTATGGGTTTTGGTAGCTGCATTAGGCTTCGCATTGTACAGCACCATCATGAATCCAATTCGCTTCAATAAAGAAAAAGAAATCCGATCTGTAGATGTCATTGAACGCTTAAAAGACGTGCGAAAAGCACAAATTGCTTTCAAAGAAGTCAACCGAATTTATGCTCGAAACTTCAACGAATTGATCCCACTCATCGATACGGGTAAATTTACAATCGTTCAGCGTCGCGATGAAGAATTAAAATATTACAACGAAGTCTACAGAGAGTTCCAACTCAAAGACACTACGTTCACCGATACTCTGGGATTTGTAAGTATCAAAGATTCTATTTTTGGGTCCAATTACACGCTTGAAAACTTACGATTCATCCCTCACGGGAATGGCTCTGAAATTCAGCTCAGAGCGGGCAGAATAAATTCAGGAAATCTTAACGTACAAGTATTTGAAGCTAGAGTTCCCAAAGAAGATTACCTCAATGGATTGGATGATGATTTGGTAAAGAATACAGCAAAAGATCTCGTTGTCGGTTCGATGAACTCTGCAAAAATTAATGGTAACTGGGAATAAAATCGAAGCAACACTTAGCCACATCGACCCCCACCTGGAGCTAAATGAATCCGACTCTTGTCATTTATCCATACAAATTCGTTTGGATGGATTTTCCTTTGCCATCCTAAACATTCCCACGCAAAAATATATTGCTCTAGAATATTACGACATTCAAAGTAACAATGCTCCGAATCACCTTGCTCATGAAATCGACCGGATTATTGCAAAACAAAAATTACTTCAACAACGTTTTGCATCCACCTCAATTTCAATAGCAGACACCATGAACACACTTACTCCTGAGGCACTATATGTGGAGTCTGATGGGAAAGAAATTTTAAAATTCAACCAGCCAATACTGCAGAATGAAAACGAAAGTAGCGATTGGCTCGCATCTATTAAAGCATACAATTCCTACGTAATCCCTGAAGTCTTGGAGCGTTGTTTCAACAAGAACTTCCCAAAAGCTAAATGGAATCACGATAGCAGTATCCTTATAGAAAGTCTGATTCAACAATTTAAACTGCAAGAAGAAGAGAAGGTATATCTATCCATTCAGAACAATTACTTTGAACTTACAGTACTCCACGGAAAAAAGCTTCTATTTTTCAACAGTTTCACTTACAAAACTTCTGCTGACTTGGTTTATTACTTGTTGTTCACCTTTGAACAATTGGCTATAAACCCCGACCAAACCCCACTCGTTCTTCTCGGTGAGATTGAACAGGAGTCGGAAGTTTACAAGTTATTGTACCGATATGTTCGAAACATTCATTTCACCAAAAGAAACCCAAACTACACGTACAGTTTTGTATTCGATGAGGTACAAGAACATCACTACTACAAACTCTTGAATCAGCACCTATGCGCATCATAAGCGGATCCCACAAAAGCAAACGGATTACAGCTCCCAAGAACTTACCCGTTCGCCCAACCACAGATATGGCCAAGGAGAGTCTGTTTAACATTTTGAACAATCGTTATTATTTTGATGAAATTACAGTACTTGACCTTTTTAGTGGCACCGGGAATATCAGCTATGAATTTGCATCTCGAGGTTCAGAACAAATTCTGAGCGTTGACAAAAACTTTCACTGCATTCGATTTATCGAAAAGACTGCCGGCGAATTGGGTTTTGATTCCATCAACCCGATTCAAGCAGATGTCTTTGAATTTTTGAGCAAACACAATCAAAAATACGACATCATTTTTGCAGACGCTCCCTTTGACATGGAAGGCTTAAATGAAATTATAGCCCTTGTATTTGAAAAAAACATCCTTTCAAGTTTTGGGATGCTCATCATCGAACACCCCAAAGAACAAAACTTTGAAGACCAAGCTAACTTTACCGAAAAGCGGCGGTATGGCAATGTAAACTTTAGTTTTTTTGAATGCCCTAACTCAGAGGATTGAACTTTCTTTGTACCGGAAATTTACTTGCTTTACTTTTTCAAAACACAATCGAGTCCAACCTTCTTTATGCTGAGCTATTGCCATTCTACATAGGCTGCATCACATTCCTTTTCATGAACTCCAAATAAATCTTTAACTTGCCCTACTCAATATCAAAAGATGAAACGAATCGCATTTTTCCCGGGATCCTTTGACCCCATCAGCAGAGGACACGAAGATATCGTCCTCAGAGCATTACCCTTATTTGACGAAATCGTTGTTGCTTTGGGCGTAAATTCATCCAAAAGCTATATGTTTTCTATCGATCAAAGATTGGAGTGGATCAAAAATACCTTTGCAGATTACCCTCAAATTAAGGTGGTGAGTTACGAGGGCTTAACCGTAAAAGCTTCTGAGAAACACGAGGCTAATTTCATCCTCCGTGGGCTTCGGAACTCAAACGATTATGAATACGAAAAAAGCATCGCGCTCATGAATCAAGAAATGGCTCCTAACATTGAAACGCTTTATTTAAACACCGCACCAAAATGGGCTGCAATCTCATCAACTAGCATCCGAGACATCATCAAAAACCAAGGAAACACTGCACCTTTTCTCGCATCAGGAGTTCAGTTATAGATGGATATGTGCGCTTCATAAATTCCAAATGAGTTTCTTTATTAACCCATAATACTTCGGTGATGCCTTCTTCAATTTGAGGCTTCAAGGATTGTTTACCCTCACAGCTCATAGCATACCAATACGATGTTTTCAAAACCTCTTCTCCTTTGTGGGGGTAGGTATGGTAAGTAAGCCCCAGAAGTGCTCCGCGAACAACACCTTGTACCGAACACTCCTCTTCTACCTCCCTAACTGCAGCTACCTCAGTCGTTTCCCCTAACTCAACTTTCCCTTTTGGCAAATCCCAACAATCGTTTCTTCGCATCCACAAAACTTCAGACTTAGAATTCACAAGCACACCTCCTGCCGCATCAATAAGTTTATAGCGAGCTCTAAAATCACTCCAAAGCGAACTCAAATCTTTTGCACGTAAAAGCAAAGACGTAACCGCTTGTTTTTGGAGTTTAGAAAGGGCATCATCGAGAGATGATATACCTGAATAGTCCTGACATTCAGCCACTTCGATCGTGTCGATGTCAGATTCAAAACTAGCTAATATTAATACACTTTCGTTTATAAAAATTCTATACATTTGCAGGATGATTTTAAATAAGGATACAGCAAAAAAAACCGCCGAGTTTCTATTGCAAATTAAAGCAATAAAATTACAACCGAATAATCCTTTTACTTGGGCTTCGGGATGGAACTCCCCGATTTACTGTGACAACAGAATTACCCTTTCCCACCATCAAACTCGAACATACATCCGAGAAAAAATGGCCGATGCCATTGTTGAGCATTTTGGAAAGCCTGACGCCATAGCTGGTGTCGCTTCTGGAGCTATTGCACACGGTATATTGGTGGCACAAGAATTGGGACTTCCTTTTGTATACGTTCGTCCTGAGCCAAAAAAGCACGGAAGAAAAAACCAAATTGAAGGTCTTATCGAAAGCGGCCAGAGTGTCGTTGTGATTGAAGATTTAATCAGCACGGGAGGCAGCTCCCTAAAGGCTGTTAAAGCCCTAGAGGATATTGGTTGCACCGTAAATGGTATGGCCGCCATCTTTACCTATGGGTTTGATTTATCTGCAGAAAACTTCAAACAAGCAAACTGTGAGTTAATCACCTTGAGTGATTATGACAATCTCATTGAACAGGCTATGGATACCGGATACATATCCGATGAAGAAGCTGAAGCGCTAAAAAATTGGCGTGTAGCACCTGACCAATGGTCTCCTAAAAAATAACACTAACGGCTCTAAAGAACCGTTTTTCCGCCTTAAACGGACTCAAGTCACACCTTATTGGTATATTCCTGTCAAATTGATAGAAACCATACATGTCTAAATTACCCAAAACTCACAAATTTATTGATCTTTCAGACTATGGAAGACCTGTAGCTGTAAAAATTGCTAACGGCTTAAAAGAGACCTCATTCACCCCCATACATGTCACCTTAGCGTTTATTGTCTCAGGCCTTGCTGCTTGTTATTGCATGATTGAGGGGCGCTATGAATACGCTGCCTTTTTTTTAATCCTAAAATCCATCTTAGACGCTGCAGATGGGGAATTGGCACGAGCGAAAAACAAACCCTCTTACACAGGTCGTTATCTTGACTCTATCGCTGACATCATCCTGAATGCCTTGTTTTTTGGAATCATAGCTCACATCTCTGATACGGAATTTTGGTTGTGCGCTATGGCTTTTATTGGACTGCAGTTACAAGGCACCCTGTACAACTATTATTATGTGATTTTACGAAATAAATGCAATGGCGACACAACCAGTAGAATTTTTGAGGACAAAACACCTGTTGCATTAAAAGGAGAGAAACAAAAACACGTGAACCTTCTTTTTGCCATTTACAAAGTCCTTTACGGACTGTTTGATAAAATCATCTACACACTAGACCCCAAGGCAAATGAGGGTAGAGCTTTGCCCAAGTGGTTCATGACGATTCTTTCGACCTTTGGTCTGGGCTTCCAACTGCTGGTAATTGCGGTGTTTCTTATACTGAAACTAAAGGCCATTATCCTCCCTTTCTTCCTTGGATACACAGCCTTTATTCTTGTTTTTATTGGGATTCGAAAAAAATTAAATTGATTAAAAAACATTGCCCTGCTTTTTCGAAAATAATCAAATCAAATGCAACATTGTTGCATTAAATTGATATATTTGCCCCGTAAAACATTAAAAAAATAAATATGAAAACGAACAAAAGCCTATTGGCAAGCGTAGCTTTAGGAGCCTTAATTTTTTCATCTTGTGAAAAAGACCACGCGCACGTGCACAACGAACATGAAGTAATGACTACATTAACCTTTACGCTAACGGCTGAAGGTGCTGATACGGTAGCCTTAAGATTCATCGACTTAGATGGTGAAGGTGGAAATGAACCAACAATCACTGGAGGAACATTAAAAGCAAACACAACCTATGCTGGTTCTATTGAAATTCTTAACGAGTCAAACCCAGAAGATGTAGAAGATGTGACACTTGAAATTCTTGAAGAGGATGAGGATCATCAATTCTTTTTCACATCAACTGTTGACGGTTTAACCTTGACATATACCGACCAAGATGCCGATGGAAAGCCTATAGGACAGACAAATGAATTGAAAACTGGAGACGCTGGATCAGGAACAATTTTGGTTACACTTCTTCACGAGCCTAACAAATCTGGAGCAAATGTTTCTACTGGAGATATTGCCAATGCAGGAGGAGAAACAGACATAGAAGTTACTTTTGATGTAAATGTTGAATAGATTATTCAAATTATTTTTACTTTTTAGTGCAATTTTGAGTGTAAAAGCTCAAGATTGCACTTATTCTATTGAAGGGTCTGTTTTTGACCTTGGGACGCATCTGCCCCTATCCGATGTAAATATTTTTGTTACGGAGACTTCTAACGGTTGTTGTACCGATGAAAGAGGTCTTTTTTCACTTTACAATTTATGTGAAGGAGAATACCATATCGTCTTTTCTCACATTGGATGTGAGCCCAAAAAATTCCATATCAATCTGACTCAAGACACTGTCTTACACATTGATTTATCCCACACCATCAGTTCTTTAGGGATTGTTCATCTGGATGAGCAAAAAACAGGACACATCAACCAACCCAGCCTGAGCATCAGTAAGAAAACGATTGAGGAAAATTTGACAAAAAACCTAGGAGGGCTGATTGAAAATGAAACGGGAGTATCCCTACTAAAAAGTGGAAGCAGCCTATCAAAACCGATTGTTCACGGTTTATTTGGGAATCGACTCAGCATCATCAATAACGGCATCATTCAATCTGGCCAACAGTGGGGCAAAGACCACGCTCCAGAAATAGATCCTCTCAGCTCAAATAGAATTACCATCATAAAAGGCGCAAATGCCATTGGCTATGGGGGAGGAAACCTAGGGAGTGTTATCCTTATGGAATCCAAAAAAATTGCGCATGAACCTCATCTTCACGGATATGTAAATTACGCCTTCGAAACCAACGGGCGAGGAAACAATCTGAACATCCAATTGGAAAAATACACGCCCAAATTGGCTTGGCGAATCAATGGGACACTGAAAAAATACGGGGATAAGAAAACATCAGACTACTACCTGAGGAATACCGGAGTTGAAGAGGCAAACTTTTCCATTCAATTGGAAAAATCGTGGGGTGAACGCTTTTTCCTCAACTTTTACGGGAGTACATTTAACACCAACCTAGGGGTGTTAAGAGGGGCTCACATTGGAAATTTAACCGACCTAAAAAGAGGCCTGAGTCGAGACGTTCCCTTTTTTACAGAAGAGGACTTTAGCTACAAAATTAACGCCCCCATGCAAAAGGTTGCTCATCATTTGGCCAAACTGGACGCTACGTATCTTATCAATGAGGATGAAGAACTAAAATTCATTATCGCTGCCCAACAAAACAACAGAAAAGAATTTGACATCAGGCGTGGTGGCAGGAGTGATTTACCCATGCTCAGCTTACTTCAAAACACATTGAATACCGAAGTGAAATACACCCGGAAAATGAAAAATTCCTGGAAGTTAACCCTCGGAAATCAAAACATCATTTCCGATAACACAAACAATCCTGAAACAAAAACATCGCCCTTAATCCCCGATTACATATCCTTTAAAGGAGGTCTGTTTGGTGTTGCATCTAAAAAGAAAGGTTTTTTACTGATCAACATGGGCCTTCGATACGACATAGAAAATCAAAACATTGTAGCCATCCAGAATACGATACCAAGAACATCGAAGAGATTCCGAAATAATTTTCACAACCTCAGTGCAGCATCCTCCTTTAAATTTGATTTATCAAAAAACCAATCCCTTTTATTCAACACCGGTTATGCAACCCGGAACCCGGGAATCAACGAATTATTTAGTAGTGGTGTACATCAAGGAGTAAGCGCTATAGAAGATGGAAACATCCATCTGAAAACCGAAAAAGCGTTTAAAAACACCCTAGAATACAAGTGGGTGCCAAGCACAAAATTCTCGCTTAGCGCCCTAGCGTTCCATCAAAGTTTTGAAAATTATATTTTCTTAAAGCCCCAAAACGAGATGAAACTGACCATTCGTGGTGCTTTCCCCTATTTTAAATACGAGCAAACCCATGCTCGGATATATGGATTTGACTTTTCAAGTGAAATCACCATCCGAAATTCCATACAAGGAATCATTCGCTATAGTTTTCTTCGCGGTAAGGACACATCCAATAATGAGCCCCTCATATCACTTCCATCAAACAATTTATTTACCAGTTTAAAATACCAGTTTGATCGATCTATAAATCTGTTTGAAAACGTTCGTGCTGAAGAATTTGAGATTGACATAAACAACAAGACGGTCTTCAAACAAAACAACATCCTTTCCACACAGGATTATAGTCCAGCACCATCGACATACAACCTCTTGGGATTAAAAGTATCTTCGCGCTTGGTATTCCCAAATCATTATTTAAATTGCTTTATCAAAATTGAGAACTTGTTCAACACCAAATACAGAGAGTACTTGAACAGACACAGATATTTTGCTGACGACATTGGATTGAGCGCAACGCTGGGTCTTAACTTTAAATTTTAATTTACCCTTTGGATCTCATACAAATCAAGGAGCTGCTTCGAAAAAGAAGCCTTAAAGCAACAAATACCCGGCTAAACTTACTGGATAAGATGTTCGCATATGGCTCTGCCATGCGTCATTCTGCAATTCAAAAACAAATGCAGCCGATTGACCGGGTAACACTTTACAGAACGCTAGAATCACTCCTCGATAAAGGGATTATACACAAAGCTTTTCAAGAAAACAATGAAATTTATTACGCTATTTGTGGGAAAAGTTGCAATACAAATACACACAAACACGATCATGCGCACTTTAAATGCACGAAATGTAACATCGTAAGTTGCCTGGAGCTTGATGAAGCTATAAAAATAGCCCTTCCAAGTTATGAAATAAATAAAGTTTCAATTCATATGGAAGGAATGTGCGACCTTTGCCAATAAATGAAAAGCACCTGAAGTGCTGATTGAAAACTTAATCGATTACACCCAAACCATCATGACAAAAATTACTCTCAAAGGAAACCCAATAAACACGAGTGGGTCCCTACCAACGACCGGAACTTCGGCTAAGAATTTTGAACTCATTGCAGGAGACCTATCAACAAAAACACTACAAGACTACAAAGGTCAGAATCTGGTGTTAAACATTTTCCCAAGTGTAGACACGGGCACATGTGCTGCTTCCGTTAGAAACTTTAACAAGGCAGCATCAGGCCTTGAGAACACCACAATACTGTGTATATCTAGAGACTTACCCTTTGCACAAAAACGATTTTGTGGGGCTGAAGGCATCGAAAATGTAGTCATGCTGTCTGACTTTAAAACCGGACAGTTTGGTAAAGACTATGGCTTAGACATCGTGGATGGTCCTCTTGCCGGATTAAACTCGAGAAGCATTGTAATCATCAACTCAAGTGGTCAAGTAATCTATAACGAGCAGGTTGCCGAAACGACTGAAGAGCCTAATTATGAGGCTGCATTAAACAGTTTATAGATGAAACAAACCTCATTCAGGTATCTCTAAAACAAAAAAAACGGCCATCAAGCCGTTTTTTTTTGGTCCATTCAAATTTATTTCTGTAAAATCGCTTCAATAGATTTGGCCGTATCCACGATGATTTTCTCAAGAGTAATCGGTTTCCAATTGAAGGTTTTCATCGTAAGGCTCACATCTGCGCTAAATGTATTACCCACAAAAGGAAGCATTCCTCTCATATCACTACTGAAGTTTGCCATGAATTTAATCATAAAGTTAGGAGCTTCCTTAGAACTTACTTTGTCATAACCTTTTGATTGAAGCATCTCAGCAAGCTCTTTGAAAGAGTGGGCATTTTCTGTTCCAACGATAAACCGATGCCCCGCAGCATTTTCAGTTTCCAAAGCCTTCACATGGATCTGAGCGACATCTCTAACATCAGACATATTGATTCCTGCTTTGGGAACCATAGGCATTTTACCCAGCAACAAGTCCTTAAACATCGTCATCGACTCACCAGACAGATTCCCATTCAGTGGAGGGCCATAAACCGGTCCGGGGTGAACGGTTACCAATTCCATTTTTGAGCTTTCTGGTTGCGAATTCACAAAGTTCCAGGCACTCTTCTCAGCGATGGTTTTGCTTTTTATGTAGGCGGTAACTCGCTTGGCATTCACATCGGTCCAAGCGCTTTCATTAAGCTCAGAAGATCTAGAACAATCACCTAACATCGCGACCATTGAAGACGTAAGTACCACACGGGTAATTCCAGCTTTTTTTGCGGCAGATAGGGCGCGCATTGTCCCTTCAACGGCAGGTTTTATTAAAACATTTTCGTCCTTAGGCTGTCTGCTGTAAAAAGGAGAAGCTACATGCATGAGGAAGTCACAACCCTGCATCGCTTCATCCCATCCATGATCTTCAAGCAGGTTCAACTCACAAAAATCAAGCTTTCCCTCAACATCAACAACGCCGCTTAGAGCCTCCAACACTTCTTCTTTTTTGGACAAACTCCTTACAGAACCTTTCACTAAATAACCACTCTTGATGAGCTCAGCGGCACAATGCAATCCGATATAACCGGAAACTCCGGTTAAAAATACTTTTTTCATAGGGGTTTTACTTTTTAGGATGACTAAGACAATACATCTCTCACTTTTTCCTCTCGAGTTGTATTTGATAAATTAATGGCTGTTTCTATTAATGCTAAATGAGAATATGCTTGTGGGAAATTACCCAACAAACGTTTGGTTTCAAAATCCAAATCTTCACTAAATAATCCGAGATGATTGCTGTAAGACAAGAGTTTTTCAAACTGCGCAACCGCCTTTTGCTCCTCCCCTATCTTAAACAAACTGTTAATGAACCAGAACGTACATATCGTGAAAGATGAGGATGGCAAACCAAAATCATCTTGATTTTTGTAGCGATAAAGCAATCCATCATTCGATAATTCTCGTTCTATAGCCTTAACCGTACTCACGTATTTAGGATGCTTAGCATCAATAAAATCATAGGACTCCATCAACAAAACCGATGCATCTAAACTTTCTGAACCGTATGCTTGGGTAAAGGCTTGAGCCTTATCACTCCATGCATTGTCCATGATATCTTTTCTGATATTTTCTTCAAGAGCTTGCCAAGCTTCTAACTTGGAGGTTTTATTCAATAATTTCGCAACTTTTATGGCCTTATCAACCGCCACCCAACACAACACCTTAGAAAAGGTGAAATGTTGATCCTCAGATCGAAACTCCCAAATACCTTTATCAGCTTCTTGCCAATGCTTGTTCACGACCCAAACAATTCCTTTGGTGATTCCCCATAGAGACTCTCCATTTTCAATATCATTGCTAAAGTTGGTTAGCAACTGGTAAATCATGTCCATAAGAATACCGTAAATATCATTCTGCTTTTGCATGTAAGCAGCATTACCGATTCTTACGGGCTTTGAACCTTCATAACCAGAAAGATGTTCTAAGAAGTTTTCTGTTAGGTTTTTTTCGCCATTGATACCGTACATGATTTGTAGCTTCTCGTCCTTATCCGGAATCAAATCGATCACAAACTGCAAATAACGTTTGGCTATATTTTTATGTCCCAGCTTCGACATAACTTTTACAACCATCGAAGCATCTCTAATCCAACAGAAACGATAATCCCAATTCCGGACTTCTCCAATCGTTTCGGGTAAAGAAGTCGTAATCGCTGCTAAAATAGCTCCGGACTTATCGTAACTCATAAGCTTCAGGGTCATGGCACTTCGCGCAATATCCTTATTGTAGCTCTTGTAGGTGGGGGTTCGCTCCATCCAATTGAGCCAGTATACCTTGGTTCGCTCCAGCTCTAAAAAGGCCATATCAAGAGAAGGTACAAATAACTTTTCGTTGTAGCCCACCAAGAAAAAATGATCTCCACGGAGTGTGAGGACCTCCTCATTTACGATCGCTTCCTTATTTAAATCGGTGTACAAAAACAGGGTGTCGTAAACCTCCTTGTTGGTTAGACTAACAATAAAATCATCTTTAACAAAAGTATTGGTCTCGCCCTTTGCATATTCCAACTTCGGATCGTACTTCACCTTAATTTTTGGTTGTCCAGAAATGTACTTGATGTATCGAATAAATTCAGGTGGTGCATGATAAGCCCCTCCTTCTTTGTGATATCTGGGCATAAAATCATGGATTTCAAAAGCATCCGTTCCATTACTGAAAGAGGTTACTAAAATGACCGTATTGTCGATATAGCCCTGATTGATGGTGTATGAATCGTCAACTTCAAAATGAAAAGACCCTCCAATTTCAGGATCCAACAACTTACCAAATACCGAAGGAGAATCAAACTGAGGTAAGCAACACCAGTCGATAGAACCTGATTTTGAGACCAATGCGGCACTTTTACAATTCCCTATGATTCCGTAATCTAAATTATTCATAAAACTCTTTTGCTTTTTGGATGGTTAGCGTATGATTTTTTTTAAATTAACGAAATACTCGCAACCCTAGCAAATCGTCCTGATGAATAAAACAATAATTGTTTCCAACCGATTACCCCTGAATATTTCCGTTAGTGAAAATGAGCTAGAAATTACACCCAGTGTAGGCGGACTGGCTACAGGGATGAAATCTGTTCACTCAGAAGGGAACGGGATTTGGATCGGGTGGTCAGGAATCAATCAAGATGAATTAAGCCCAGATCTTTCTGCAAAAGTTGATCAAGAAATACGAAACGAAAAATGCGTTTCGGTTTCACTATCCAACCAGGATGTCGAAGAGTATTACGAAGGTTTTAGTAACCGTACACTTTGGCCACTATTCCATTACTTTATGGAATACACCCAATTTGAAAGGCTAGAGTGGGAAGCCTACAAGCGCGTGAATGAAAAATTTGCTGAAGTCGTTCTCGAAAATCTAGAAGATGGGGACACCGTTTGGGTACACGATTATCAGTTACTCCTCCTCCCACAGCTCATCAAAGACAAAAGACCCAACACCACCATAGGGTTCTTCCTTCACATTCCCTTTCCTTCGTTCGAGATTTTTAGGACTTTCCCGTGGCGTAAAGAGATTCTAACCGGCATGTTGGGAGCAGACTTATTGGGCTTTCATACGTACGACTACGAACGTCATTTCTTAAGTTCTGTAAAGCGTATTTTGAGGCTTGACGTGCACTTTAATGAAATCAGTTATCACGACAGAATAGTGAAAGTAGATTCATTCCCGATGGGGATCGACTATGACAAATATCACAATGCCGCGTTAGAACACAAGAGCGCTACAAAAGAAAAATCAGATCTAAGCAAGCGACTTGAAGAACATAAAATTGATGGTAAAAAACTTATTTTATCCATCGATCGGATGGATTACACCAAAGGGATCCCCAATCGCATCAAAGCATTTGAATACTTTTTAGACACCTACCCAGAATACAAGGAAAAAGTAAGACTGGTGATGCTCACGGTACCCTCAAGGTCGAATGTACCTCAGTATCAAAAACTAAAGCGAGAAACGGATGAATTGGTGGGGCGAATAAATGGTAAATTTGCCTCCGTAAGCTGGACGCCTATTTGGTATTTCTACAGGTCTGTCCCCTTTGACTCGATCATCGACCTATACGTTTCTTCGGATGTCGCATTGATTACCCCCATCCGAGACGGAATGAATTTAGTGGCAAAAGAATACGTTGCGACAAGAACCGACCTCAGTGGTGTACTCATACTAAGTGAAATGGTCGGAGCGGCTCAAGAAATGAACGAGAGCTTACTCATCAATCCGAACAACTTTGACGACTTTGCCAACCATTTAAACCAAGCGCTCACCATGCCGCTCAAAGAGCAGCAAACTCGAATGAAGAATCTGCAAAAAAGATTGAAACGCTACACCGTAGAAAAATGGGCGGAAGAATTTTTCAAGTCACTTGACGGAACAAAGCAATATAAAAGTTCGATTGCCCAAAAACTTTCATCCGTTCACGAAGAAGCTCTTATCAATGACTTTCATAAAAAAAAGAAAAGATTGGTTCTCTTGGATTATGACGGGACTTTGGTCAACTTCAAAGACAACCCAGAGGATGCATCTCCGGATGAAGAACTTTACCAACTTCTGGACAACATCGTGAAGCAAGAAGACACCACCTTGGCACTGATCAGCGGCCGAGACAAGCCCACCTTTCAAAAATGGTTTGGAAACAAAGACTACAACCTGGTAACAGATCATGGTGTATGGCTTTATCAGAACAATAACTGGGAAGCACTAGAACGCCTCAGAACCGATTGGATGAAGAGTATAAGACCCATTCTAGAAACTTTTGTGGATCGAACTCCGGGTACATTTATTGAAACAAAAAAGTACTCTCTGGCCTGGCATTACCGGACAGCTGATCCTGAACTAGCCCGAATTCGAACCATAGAACTGAACACCGTACTTACAAGCATGATTGCCAACAACGACCTTAACATTCTTAAAGGAAATAAAGTCATTGAAATAAAAAGCAGTAATGTAAACAAGGGTCGTGCAGTGAGTAGATTGCTCATGCAAAAAGACTATGACTTTATCGCCGTAATAGGAGACGACTGGACCGATGAATACATGTTTGAAGAAGCGCCAGACTCAGCATACACCATTAAGGTGGGGGCCGCCAAAACCAAAGCAAAATTCACCCTCAAAAACCCAGATCAAGTTCGACAGCTACTCCAAAAAATGAAGAATTGATGCATCTTATCGATCTTCTACAAAGAAGAAAACACAGATTCAATCGATGAGGCAAATCAAAACATAAATCAAGATCAAAGCATTCCATGCAAAAACAAGTTCAACTTTTTTTGTATTAATTTATTGAAAGAAACCGATTATTGACACCATAAAATTTCGATTTGAGACCAAGCATCTTAATCCTATCATTTGTTCTATTTCAAGGGAATGTTTTAAGCAACAACCTTGACTCATTGATGATTGAACTCGAATCTGAGATGAGCAACCACAAAACTTATGACGTTCAAAAAGAAAGCCGAATCGCAGAATTACTGGCTAAGAGCAACAACACAACGCTTCCGATTGAACGCTATGAAATTTACGATGCCATTTACCAAGAGTATGAGTTTTACAAATTTGAATCTGCACTCAAATACCTCGAGAAAAACATACAAATAGCAGAAAGCATCCAAAACAACCTGTTGCTGAGTCAAGCAAAACTAAAAATGGGCTTGTTATTGGTTGCCTCCGGTCGATTTAAAGAATCGGTTGATGTTATAAATGACATCGATCGTAGTTCACTTCCCGAATCATTGATTAACAATTACTTCAGAACACATAAAGAAGCTTATTCGGGCTTAACATACAACACGGCAGTTGAAAAGAGTCGATCTGATTATTCAAAACTCTATGAAGTTTATAACGATTCATTATTCGCACGATTAAAACCCAACTCAAAAGAAGTCTTACAGCTCAAAGAAAGGCAATACAGGGAAAATCTCGAGATAAAAAAGGCGATTGAAATCAATACACAAAGGCTCAAAAACCTAAATCCAGGATCAAGAGAGTTCTCCCTGATTACTTTTGAAAGATCTTTATTGTATGAGTCCAAAGGCGAAAAAGAGAAACAAAAAGAGTTCTTAATTCTGTCTGCGATTTCCGACATCAAAGCCTCGGTAAAAGACAATGCATCCATGGGAATACTGGCAATGATTCTATTCGCCGAAGGAGACCTTGACAGAGCACATCGGTACATAAACTTCTCATACAACGACACTAAATTTTACAGCTCTCAATTGCGTTTTGTTTACATCGCCAATAGCATGCCGTTGATTACTCAAGCTTACGAGCAGAAAAATGCAAAACAAAAAAGCAAGCTGCAAAGTTCGCTACTTTTCATTACGTTTCTCGTTGGTGTTTTATTGTTTGCCATTTACTTAATCCTAAAACAAATTAAGAGTGTTTCTGAAGCGAGGAACAAACTAAAAACCACCAACATAAAGCTTAACAAATCCAATCAAGATTTGCAAAAACTGTATTTAGAACTTACCGAAGTAGACAAAATTAAGGTGCATTACATCGGGAGTTTTTTGAACCTCTACTCAGAATACATTGACAAATTGGACGTATACAGGAAATTGGTTCGAAAATACCTAAAAACCAACCAAACCCCTGCGCTACTAAAACTATCTGAATCGAAAAAAATCATTGACACCGAACTCGAGGTGTTTAACAAAAACTTCGATCGATCGTTTTTACACATTTATCCGAATTTTGTTTCTCAGATAAATAAGCTCTTAAGACCCGAAAAACAAATCGAACCCATCAACAAGGATACGCTTAATACTGAATTAAGAATCCTTGCTCTCATCAAATTAGGCATTAGCAACAGCTCGAGTATTGCAAAAATATTGCGTTACTCAGTCAACACCATTTACAATTACCGCGCTGCCATAAAAAAGGCTTCAAAAGACAAAGAAAATTTTGAAAAAGCAATAAAACAAGATTAACGCCCCATCCTTAAGCCGTCTTTAAACCATAAAAAATTCTCTTTACCACAAAAAACGTCCTCGGAACTCCACTCTTTACAGAACAATAGATTAATTTAAGTTACTGGATTTTAGAAGATTAACCTATGTAAAGCCTTTTCAAAACCCACTTTATCACGCCAAGCCATTGCGGATGATGCCTGATCGAGGTAATTTGCATCTGTATTTCATCATCTACCCTTACTTTAGAAATTAACGATTTTTGAGTTGAAGTAAACTGAATTTGAAATTCAAAAACAACCCCACTGTTTAACTTAGAATAGAGAAAATGTTCCATCCTTTTATTTGTATGATTAAATCATACTTCGCGTCAGAAAACAATCAACAAACACAACGCAGGCACCACATAAATAATCGTTTCAACTGGAGCATCGCATCTTGCATGCTCATCTCATTCTTGTGGTTGGGGAACACCGCACATTCACAAAACCCCCTAGAACAAGTCATACAAGAGAAAATAGATCAAATGTCTGTGGCTGAAAAGGTAAAACAGATTCACGGAAAAGACATGTGGTCTACAGAGGACAATACAAATCTCGACATTCCGGGCATCGTTGTTTCAGACGGGCCTCACGGGGTTCGTTTTGTTGATGCAACCGCTTTCCCCACAGGAATGGGTATTGCAACCTCTTGGAATCCAGAATTAGCAGGCAAAATTGGAAAGGCCATGGGTAAAGAGTTCCATGCCTACGGCAAACACCAGCAATTAGGACCTGCTCTGGACCTTTGTCGTGATCCTAGAAACGGAAGAAGCCCAGAAACAGGAGGAGAAGATCCATTTTTGTGTGCACACATCAATATTGATTTGGTGAAAGGAATACAAGAAAATCCGACCATTGCCACGGTTAAACATTTCAACGGGGTAAACAAGCAAGAAAACAGACATGGTGTAAACCACAACATGTCTTACCGTCAGTTGATGGAGCACTATGGCTACAACTTTCGTCGCGTCATCCAAGATGCGGGAGCGCTTTCGGTGATGAATGCCTACAACCTCATCAACGGTAAAAAATCTGCCGAGAGCCCTCTTTTGCTCACGCATATTTTAAGAAATCGGTGGGGGTTTCCTTTTTACGTCATCTCAGATTGGGGTTCGGTGTGGGATGCGAAGAAAGCCCTACAAGCAGGCTGTGATCTCGAAATGGTGGTTAGCGGTCAACCCAACAAATTCAAACAAGGATTGAACAACCTCCACAACAGCGGACAAATTTCAGACTACGACATTGACAAATCTGTCCGACGCGTGCTGCGTGTTAAATACCTCTCTGGAATGATGGATCATTTCCCCGAAGGAAACCCCTTCATCGGGGCCAACACGCCCGAACATCAAGAGCTGGCTCTTCAGGCGGGTAGAGAAGCCATTGTACTCCTAAAAAACCAAAATCAAATCCTTCCCATATCCGATACATCCAAAACCATTGCACTCATCGGACCAAGTGCCGCGGTAGCTCAATTGGATGGATTTGGAAGCAGTTGGGTAGACCCTCCTTACGCAGTATCACCGCTTGAGGGGTTTCAAAACAAAATCTCAAATGCCAACATCAAATACGCCAAAGGCTGTGACATCAACAGTTCGAGCACAAACGGATTTGAAGAAGCCCTCAACATCGCAAGCACATCGGACTATGTTGTATTTGTTGGAGGGCTCGACCAGACCCAAGAAGGAGAAAACTACGAACCCGGTCCCGTAGACCGAACCGGAGGTTCTATAGAACTCCCTGGAAAGCAACAAGAGCTTATTTCTGAACTGGCGAAAGTAAATCCAAACCTCATCGTCGTGATCAAAAGCGGCGGTATCTGTGCCGTGCCTGATGCGATCTCAGACATCAAAGGTTTTCTGTACGCCTTTTACCCCGGCATGGAGGGTGGTCATGCCATTGCTGATGTCGTTTACGGAGATTACAACCCAAGCGGGAAACTTCCCGTAACCATGCCCGTAAACGATGCTCAAATGCCCGTGTGGAATGACGACTTTTCGGACGACTACAACGGCGGATATCGCTACTACGACGAGCTCGGAATTACACCACAATTCGCTTTTGGACACGGTCTAAGTTACACACAATTTGCTTACGATAATCTGCAAATCAGCGCAACGCAATTTGAGGCCGGAGCCCCTGTAACGATTACTGCAGAAGTTACCAACACAGGAGAAAAAGCGGGTGAAGAAGTGGCTCAACTGTACCTACAAAACAAAGGGGCTGGAGTTTGGATGCCAAAAAAAGAATTGAAGGGATTTGAAAAAATCCATCTGGAGTCGGGTGAAACCAAAACAGTTTCTTTCACCCTCACCGCTAATGAATTGTATTATTTCGACGAAGAAGCGGATGGCTATAAAGTCGCTACAGGAGCTTATACAGCGCTGGTAGGAGGAGCCTCAGATCGGCTGAACCATTCTGTTGACTTCAACATCACTAACGGAACGCCAAAAGCAGATTTGGAAGTTTCAAAAATCTACAGCTACCCTCGATTTCCAGAAGTTGGAGACTCCGTATTATTTTTAGGCTTGGTTAAAAATCAAGGAACCAAAGACCTACTCCCAAACACAAACGTAAAATTAAAATTTGAAGTAGACGGCTCAGAAGTTAGTTTCAGCTCAAGTATTTCTGACACCCTATTCGCCGGGGGGGCAATACTTATTGGTGCAGATGAGGGCTTGGAATCAGCTTACTGGGTACCTTCTACTGAAAAATCATTCACCGTTACCGCAACCATTGATGCAAACAATGAAATCGATGAGTGGATGGAATCAAACAACGCAACGCTATCCGCTATCGAAGTTGCAAGCGTCGAGAAATCAGATCAAAACAATCTATGCTTGAATAGGCCGATCGAAGTCTCTTCGAAGGAAAGTAACGATTACCCCGCAGAAAATCTTGTGGATGGAGATTTTAGCAGCCGATGGAGTTCTGAATTCTCAGACCCTCAATACCTACTCATAGATCTAGAAGACGAATATTATTTAGACGTAATTGCACTTTCATGGGAAGCATCTCACTCCACGGAATACATTCTTGAAACCTCAAAAGACAAAAGCATTTGGGAGGAAGTTACCCATGAGGTCGATGCAAATGGAGGTAATGATTTATTTTATCCTAAAAGCAATGCAAGGTACATCCGACTCAGAGGTTTAGAAAGAGTAACGCTGTGGGGCAATCAATACGGACACTCCTTGTATGAAGTGCAAGCCTACGGGAAATTAGCCTCATCGCTTTCGAATAAATCCCTAAATCTGGAGAACGTTAAGATTTATCCAAACCCCGTATCAAAAGAACTTTTCATCGAAGGCCTCCCGCAAACAGAAAAAGTTACGTTAGAAATTTTCGACATCCTAGGAAAACGTCTCTTAAAGAAGAGAATTAGAGGTCGTGAGCGCATCGATCTCCCATCAGAAATGGACGCCTCTCAAACCTACCTAATTCACTTGAAAGGAGAGAACTTCAGAGAAATTCGAAAAATCATTGTGAAATAATCGAAAAATCCTTTTCAAGTCATATATTGGCTGAATGCAAAGAGTAAAACTAAACCCTAAGTTTGAAGTTTCAACAATAGCTCACGGCCACTGGAGAGCTTTGGAATGGAATCTTTCCGTAAACGAATTACTAAACCTCACCGAACAAGTATTCGATTTGGGAATAACCACCTTTGACCACGCCGACCTGTACGGTGATTTTGAATGTGAAAAATTATTCGGTAAGGTGTTGAATCTCAAAAAAGGCCTTAGATCTCAAATTGAAATTGTCACCAAATGTGGCATTAAACCTCAATCGCATAAATTCCCCAATCGAAAAATTGGCTTTTACGATTACAGCTTTGAACACATCACCTCTTCGGCTGAAAAAGCTTTGCGGAATTTCAAAACCGACTACATCGATCTTTTTTTATTACATCGACCCTCTCCTTTTTTTGACCCCCAAGAAGTAGCCAATACTTTTTCCCACCTTAAAAAATCAGGAAAAGTACTTCACTTTGGCGTTTCCAACTTTACACCGCAACAATTCGAAATGCTCAACTCCTACTTGGAGGAACCCTTGGTTACGAATCAAGTAGAAATCTCACCACATTGTCTGGAGCATTTTGACAATGGAAACCTAGATTTTTTTCTCAAAAAAAGACTAAAACCTATGGCATGGTCGCCCTTAGCAGGAGGCGCCATCATGAACCCTTCAACAGAAAAAGAACAAAGGATACATCAAGCGCTTCAGAAAGTAGCGCAGGAACACAATACCGAAGCATTAGACCAAATCGCATACAGCTGGTTACTTAAACACCCAACAGGAATCATACCCATCGTCGGCAGCGGAAAAATTGAACGAATAAAAAGAGCATCGGAAAGCATAAACAAAGCCCTTAGTTTAGAGCAGTGGATGGAAATATATGTGGCTGCACGAGGAGAAAAACTACCCTAAATATAAAAAGACTCAAACATGGATTTGTACAACGCAAAAATCATCATTACCGGAGGAAGTTCTGGAATCGGAAAAGCAACCGCTCTACAATGCATTCAGGGAGGAGCTAAAGTAATCATCACAGGCCGCGATGAAAACAAGCTCAAAAAAGTTGCAAAAGAAATCGGTGCCATACCCCTAACGTCAGACATCAGCAAACTGGATGAAATTCCGGAAATGGCGAAAGAAGCAATCGCTCTGTTGGGAGGTGATGTTGATGTGTTGATTAACAACGCAGGAATTGGCGTTTTCCCGAAACTAGGAGAAATATCCATCAATGACTTGGAATCCATTTACCGCACCAACGTCTTTGGACTCACGCTACTCACGCAAGAGGTTTGCAACCTTATGAAGGCAAAAAAACAGGGCACCATCATAAACATTGGTTCTACCGCCAGTCTAAAAGGTTTTGCGGGCGGCAGTGTTTATGCAGCGTCTAAATTTGCGGTAAGAGGCATGACGCAATCTTGGCAAGCCGAATTGCGTAAATTTAACATCCGTGTGTGCTTGGTCAACCCCAGTGAAGTTACCACCGCATTTGCTCAAAACAATCGATCTGAAAGGGCTGAAGTTTCAAACAAATTAGGAGGACAAGAAATTGCAGACACAATTACCTCCATCATCGAAATGCGCGACAAAGGATTCGTTCCCGAAGTAACTGTTTGGGCCACAAACCCTTTTGAATCCTAACGGTCAAACCAATTAACTTTCCCCACTATTTGATATCAAATATATATGACTAAATTTGTATCAACCCCTTTCGAGAAAAAATGAAAAGAATCAGAATTCAGTCGATCAATACCCTTACCATCTTGTGCCTATTTTTCATGACGACTTCAAGCGTCGCTCAAAACCTCTCGATCAATTTTGAGAATGGCAACGTGTCTCTTGTAGATTATGACGATGGTGGAACCGGAACCATCGTAGACAACCCACGAGCCATGTCAACAAACCTAAGTTCAAAAGTGGCTAAAATTGTTCGAGGAACTGGAACTCTTTTGGAAGACAATGACGCCTGGGCTGGGAGTAAAATGACTCTCGAAAACAAATTGAATTTCGAGGCCTTGAAGTGCATCACCATGAAAATATACACCACCGCTCCTGTAGGTACAAAGTTAACACTGAAACTAGAAAACGGATCCGGACCCTCTGAACAAGAAGACGTTTTCACACGAGCTTCAGGCACCTGGCATACCCTCACCTGGGATTTTTCTGGCACGCCACCAGATTACAACGAAATTGTTTTCATGTTTGATCGAGATCGTGTTGGCGATGGCTCTGAAAACTCTACGTTCTACTTTGACGACATCAGACACGTGGCTAAAAAAATTCAGTTTCAAATTGACCTACCTGTAACCTTTGATGAAAGTCGTTTCGATTATACCACGACAGATTTTGGGGGAAATGAATCTTCTCTGGTAAACGATCCCGAAGATGAAAACAACAAAGTTATTAAGGTTGTTAAACCGCGAGGAGCTGCTTCTTGGGCGGGAACCACAATCGGTACTGAAGACGGATTTGTAAACAACATCCCATTAACAACATCAAATAGCATCATGACGGTAAGAGTTTGGGCTGAACGTGCAGGTATTCCTGTGATGCTGAAGGTTGAAAACTCAAACAATGCCACTCAAAATTGCGAAACCGTAACGAACACCAACTCCCGCGGCTGGCAACTTATGTCGTTTGACTTTTCCAATGAAAGAACAGGAACACAATCATTGGAAGTTGGTCTTGCGAACGGTTCCACATTTAACAAAGCATCCCTGTTTTTTAATTACGGAAGAGATGGCAACCAGGGAACCTATTATTTTGATGACGTTACATTTGTAAACTAGTTGATTGCGCCAAATTAGTTAGCGCATCACTCTGCATTCTTACAATTGGACAAATGCAAACAAATGCCTATATTTGTTAACGATAATCTTAACCCGCCCCCTCAATGATTACCTTCACTCAAAAACTAGTATGTTTTGCTTTATTTATGATGACAGCATCGGTAGCTTTTTCTCAAGAGCTTCCCATCTATTTTGAAAAGGAAGAAATCAAATTCACTGGAGGAACAAATGAAGCAAATGCACCAGGCTTTGACGGGGGAGCCGGAGAAGTGGTAGATAACCCAAACAAAGAGGGCCTCAACCAAAGTCCCTCAGTGGGTAAAATCATAAGAGATGGGGGGACAACATGGGCAGGCAGTCGCATCCCCTTGAATAAACCCTTTGATTTTTCTCAATATGATGTGATTTCATTCAAGATATATACAACAGCACCCATAGGAACGGATGTATTACTCAAACTGGAAGACGTTAATTATGCAAACAACGGCTTTTCTGAGAGTAATCACCAATTCACCACCAAAACCAATGAATGGGAATTGTTGCGATTCACCTACCCGCAAAGTGCCACATCTTTTGACCACCTCGTACTTATGTTTGATTTCGGAAACACAGGAGACGGATCTGAGTTTTCCACGTTTTACTTCGACAACATACTTCAAACCTCCTGGGATATAATAGAACTTGGGCTGGATGAAAACAATTCGGAGTCCTTCAACCTTTTCCCGAACCCTACCCATTCCGAATGGAATATAAATTCGGAATCAACGATTACTTCGGTTGCTATTTACGACCTTCAGGGAAAACTAATGCACCAAACCCATCCGAATCAAAATTCGGTTACGATTAAGTCTGATAACATGGCAAAGGGTATGTATCTATCTGAAATTACCACCACCACCGGAATGAAAACCCAAAAGCTCATCAAACAATAGTTCCAGAACTTATTACTCAGGATCAATGCGCTACATTTTAGAATGACAAGCAGTTGTTCCTAGATTTATTTTCCATCCCATTTCTACTCCAAAACAAGATTGCCTTAAAATCGTGTGGCATTTATGATATTATGCCTAAATTTGTGACTTTATTTTTATACAAAGCCTAAAACAACTCCCATGAGTACACAAAAATTTGAAACGCTGCAACTTCATGCAGGACAGAGCGTTGATGCAAGTACCAACTCTAGAGCGGTGCCTATATACCAAACGACTTCATACGTATTTAACAACACAGAGCACGCAGCCAACCTTTTTGGTCTGAAAGAATTCGGTAACATCTACACCCGAATCATGAACCCAACGACCGACGTATTGGAACAAAGACTGGCTGCCTTAGAAGGTGGCGTTTCTGCTGTTGCAACAGCCTCAGGGATGTCGGCACAGGTTCTTGCACTTACCAACATTGTAGAAGCAGGAGAAAACTTCGTTTCTACCTCATTCTTGTACGGCGGTACCTACAACCAATTTAAAGTTCAATTCAAACGACTTGGCATCCAAGTAAAATTTGTTGCTGGAGACCAGCCTGAAGATTTTGCATCCCAAATCGATGAAAATACAAAAGCAATATACCTGGAAACCATTGGTAATCCAGAATTGAATATTCCAGACTTTGAGGCCATTGCTGCCGTAGCCAAAGAAAACAACATTCCTTTGGTTGTCGACAACACTTTTGGTGCTGGTGGATACATTTTCAGACCGCTAGAACACGGCGCCAATGTGGTAACCTCTTCAGCAACCAAATGGATTGGTGGTCACGGTACATCCATTGGAGGTATTGTGGTTGATGGAGGGAACTTCAATTGGGGTAACGGAAAATTCAAACAATTTTCAGAACCTAGTGAAGGATATCATGGACTAAACTTCTGGGAAGTTTTCGGTGAAGGGAATCCTTTAGGTCTTCCTAACGTTGCCTTTGCGATCCGCGCACGGGTAGAAGGTCTTAGAGACCTTGGAATGGCCATGAGCCCAATGAATGCATTCCAAATCATTCAAGGTATTGAAACACTGTCCTTGAGAATGGAAAGGACGGTAGAGAACACACTTGAAGTAGCTAAATTCTTAGAAGCGCATCCGAACGTAGAAAAAGTAAACTACCCGGGTCTTCCGTCAAACAAATACTACGCATTGGCTCAAAAATACCTTCCAAAAGGTGCCGGTGGTGTCTTGAGCTTTGAAATTAAAGGAGGGCTGGAAAAAGGACAAGATTTCATCAACAACCTAGAATTGGTGTCTCACTTGGCGAATGTAGGGGACTCTAAAAGTCTTGCCATTCATCCTGCTTCTACCACACACGAACAACTGAGTGCCGAAGAGCAACTGATCAGTGGTGTGAAACCAAACATGATTCGTTTGTCCATCGGGATCGAGCACATTTCTGACATCCTTGCTGACATCAAGCAAGCCATAGAAAAATAGATCGATTCAAAAACCATAGGAATAGGAAGTTCTCGCAAGAGAGCTTCCTATTTTTTTTGCGCGATACGTTCAAAATGTAAAAAACGGTTTATCGGAAAAGCTTACTTCACAAAAGTAATTTCTTTGACCTCAAACGTTTGGATTTCCGCCACCCCAAAGGCTATTTGCAGGGAGCCGTCTCTCAAAACATCCGTAATCATGCCCTCGCGAACACGACCACCAAAATCAAACTCATGTGTTTCATGAAGCCAATACAAGTGAGACAAGTAGCTCTTTTTCATCTGGGCATAGTTCCCCGAACGAAGTTCAAGGTAACGCGCCTCCAAACATTCACAAATACGCTCCAGTACTTGCTGCTCTGCAAAATCAATACCGATGATTTGTTTTAAAGAAATGGCTTTGGGAAGCCCCTCAAAATGAATTTGATTCAAATTCAGGCCAATACCCACAACGGCATGCTGATACGTTGATTTACTGATTTGATTTTCAATCAGAATACCCGCAATTTTCTTATCCTCGAAATAGATGTCATTGGGCCACTTGATTGAAAAGCCAGGACGCAATTCGCTCAAACAATCATGTAAGGCAAGCGCCACACACAAACTTAAATCAAAAGCATGTGCCAAACTCAAAAAATGAGGCTTAAACAAAATGCTAAACGTGAGCGACTTAGACGCTTCAGCTTCCCATGAAGACCCACGCTGACCCTTACCTTGGGTTTGGTGTTTTGCAAGAACCAGAGCTCCTTCGGATAAATTTTGCTCCAACAAATGGCGCATCAACCAAACATTCGTTGAGGGAAGCTCCTCAAACTTAAACGTATTCTTACCAACAAATAGGGTTTCCATCATGGCTCCTCAAATCAACGATCCTTGCAAAGTCAAACTTAGGGTAATTTACTACCTTTAGTAGAATTATAATCCGTTTAAAAGCATTAATTTTGCAAACTAAACTAGTCACAGCTGAATGAAGGAAAATCAAAGCTTAAAAATTAAAGCTCTTGTGGATGTTATTGTCAAAGGCATGCAAGAAAAAAAAGCCGAAAACATCACGGTCATCGATTTAAGAGAAATCGACAACGCCGTTTGTGACTTCTTCGTGATCAGCAATGCAAACTCCAACACACAAGTAAATGCAATTGCCGACTCCGTTCAAACAGAAACTCTTGAAACGCTGGGTGACAAAGCCTGGAACAAAGAAGGAACGGATTCCGCAGAATGGATTCTCATGGATTACGTTAATGTAGTCGCTCACATCTTCCAAACACCTGTTAGAGACTTCTATGCTCTAGAAGAGCTTTGGGGAGATGCAGATATAACCGAAATAAAGGCAGCATACTAAGATGGCAAAGAAAAATACTTCAACGAAAAAGGCGCCCAACAAAGGAAAAAAGAAGGTGCAAAAAAAGAAAAATGAAGCCCCAAGGTTCAATTTATACTGGATTTATGGGATCATTGCTTTTTTCATGATTTCCATGTTGTTCACCAACGATTTGAGTTCCTCAAGTCAAGAGACGGATCGACGAACACTCATCTACGAGTACCTTAAGAACAAAGATGTAGATCGTATTGAGATCATCCAAAACAAAAGCATTGCAAACATTTACATCAAAGAGTCTGCCCTAACAGAGCGCAGGCATGAAGCTGTTAGCAAGCCCGTGTTTGGTGAAGGTTTAAACAAAGGACCGCATTACATCATTAAAATAGGTACCTCAGAAGTCTTTGAAGCCAAAATAGAAGAAGCGCAAGAAGAATTCCAGTTCACCAAGAGTGAAAATGTTCAAGTATTCTACAACAACGAGAGCAGCATCTGGGACAGTTTTTGGGCATGGATGCCTTTTATATTCCTCATATTGGTTTGGGTCTTTTTCATGCGCCGAATGAGTGGCGGTGGAGCCGGTGGAGCCGGGTCTCAAATTTTCAATATTGGAAAATCGCAAGCGAAACTGTTCGACAATGAATCGGACGTAAAAACAACATTCAACGACGTAGCAGGGTTGGAAGGAGCCAAAGAGGAAGTTCAAGAAATCGTCAACTTCCTAAAAAACCCAGACAAATACACCAAACTCGGAGGTAAAATTCCGCGTGGAGCGCTTTTGGTAGGACCTCCAGGAACAGGTAAAACCTTATTGGCAAAAGCCGTTGCTGGAGAGGCCAAAGCACCCTTCTTCTCTCTGTCCGGTTCTGATTTTGTAGAAATGTTTGTCGGAGTCGGAGCCTCTCGTGTTCGAGATTTATTCAAAAAAGCAAAAGAAAAAGCACCCGCCATTATTTTCATCGACGAGATTGATGCCATCGGAAGGGCGCGTGGTAAAAACCAAGTCACCGGATCGAATGATGAGCGTGAAAATACGCTCAACCAATTGCTTACTGAAATGGATGGTTTTGGGACCAACGACCACGTTATTGTAGTTGCAGCCACCAACCGTGCAGACATTTTGGACCGAGCTCTGGTACGAGCAGGACGCTTTGACCGACAAATTTACGTAGACCTACCCGAACTCACAGAGCGTAAAGAAATTTTTAGTGTGCATTTGAAGCCCTTAAAAACGAACAAAGATTTAGACGTTGATTTCCTAGCCTCACAAACACCCGGGTTTTCTGGAGCAGACATTGCGAACATGTGTAACGAAGCGGCCTTAATTGCGGCTCGTCAAGACAAGAAACACGTCGAGAAGCAAGACTTCTTAGACGCAGTAGACCGTATCATTGGAGGATTGGAAAAGAAAAACAAAATCATTTCTAAGAAAGAACGCGAAGTGATTGCCTTCCACGAGGCCGGACACGCAACCGTTAGCTGGATGCTAGAACACGCCGCTCCACTGGTAAAAGTAACCATCGTTCCAAGAGGTAAATCTTTAGGGGCCGCCTGGTACCTTCCGGAAGAACGACAGATCACCAACAAAGAGCAAATGATGGACGAAATGTGTGCCACCTTAGGAGGGAGAGCAGCAGAACAAATCATTTTTGGAAAGGTTTCTACCGGAGCCCTAAGCGACCTAGAAAAAGTAACCCGTCAGGCCACAGCCATGGTTACCGTTTACGGTTTGAGTGATAAAATTGGAAACATCTCCTATTACGATTCTTCCGGCCAAAACTCAGGCTTCAACAAACCCTACAGCGAACAAACAGCTCGAACCATCGACGAGGAAGTAAAGGCCCTCTCTGAGCAGGCCTATGCAAATGCTTTGGAAGTATTGGAACAACATAAAGATTCTTTAACTAAATTAGCACAAGAACTTTTAACCAAAGAAGTCATTTTCAAAGAAGATTTGGAAAAAATATTTGGAAAAAGGCCTTGGGATAAAGAAGAAAAAGTTACTTTGAATCCCAGTACGGATACCGAAAAAGTTTTGGCTGAGGATGATGATTCCGAGCCCGTAAAAGAGAATGAAGAAAAACCTGTTCAATAAGTTTATACACAAAGTAATACCCTCCTTTGCTGAATCGAAAAAGGAATCTAACAAGGAGGAACAAGAAGAAGCGGAAAAGTTTACACCCAACCCAAACGACCCTGCTGACGTTACTTTTGCAAAGACATTTACCTCCCGAGGAGGGAAATTCTTTTATTGCGACGACCAACAAATCTTCTTCACCCACTTAAAGCATCTTCTCAAAGAGAATCACTGGGAACTGCCTTATTGCGGCAATGACGAACTCAAAGAAATGCTTCAGCCCACACAGCTAACCTTTGAAGGGGATTACCAAAAGGCCGACTCGAGCATCAGCAACTGCGAATTCTTAATCGCATTCAACGGTTCGGTAATGGTCTCTGGAGAACAAACCCGAAATTTGAAAATTGAACACTTACCGGAAGTCTTAATCATTGTGGCCTACACCTCACAAATTGTAAAAAACATCAGCGAGGGGCTTCGTGGCATCCAAAACAAATACGGAAAATCAAGACCGTCCCTGGTTACGACCATTCGCACCAAGGATTCGATAACAACGATGAGCGACAGCGACCGGGCTAAAGATTTGTACATCTTCCTCATCGAGGACTACAAAGAACATCGATGAACGATTTAACCAAACGCCTGCTCACAGGCACAGCATATGTTTCTCTGATGCTTTCCGTTACCCTACACCCTATGGCTATCGGTCTGTTGTTTGCTTGGGTCGGCATACTCGGAACTTTGGAACTCAAGAAAATCGTAGAAAAGCAAGGGCTCGACTTCGATCTAATGCCCAGCTTGTCCTTAGGTCTTTTGGCCTATGCATCCTTTGTTTACTCGGAATTCCAATTCGTTTTGTATGCCTGCATGTTCGCTTATTTCATCAAGCAGTTGTATCAAAAATCAAAAAACACACTGCAACAAATAGGGACTACTCTTTTTGCTGTGGTTTACCTTTTCATTCCCCTTGCCTTGGCAATTCCAGTAGCTTCCGAAAGCTCTAATTACGAACCCAAAATACTCATGGGGCTTTTCATCCTCATTTGGGCTGCAGACTCCTGGGCCTTTGTTTCAGGAAGCCTGTTTGGGAAACACAAATTGTTCGAGCGGCTTTCCCCAAAAAAAACCTGGGAAGGCTTTTGGGGCTCGGTGGTGCTAACCGCTGGAACCGGTTATCTATTATCCATCACCGGATTTGGGTTGTCATCATTAGAAGGAATAGGCCTGGGCATACTTACCGTGTTTGTAGGTACTGCAGGCGATTTGTTTCAATCCATGCTCAAGCGCGCATCCGGACTCAAAGACTCGGGTACCCTACTGCCGGGGCATGGAGGAATTTTAGACCGATTTGACTCCATCTTATTTTGTCTGCCCGCATATTACATTTACTTTTACCGGCTGAGCCCATTGTTTAATTAGCAACAACAACATGTTTCACAAAGAAGGATTTGCCATCATACGGAATACCCTCATCGGACTTCTAACCCTCAACACGGCTGTGTGGTACTTGGCGGTAGGCTTTAACATTTGGGTCAACTTGTTGATTTTTGCTTCAGCCGTTTTATTGGTTTTGATCTTGCAATTTTTCAGAAATCCAAAACGAAACACGCAAGAAAACGCCAATCACATCATTGCCCCTGCCGACGGCAAGGTGGTGGTGATTGAAGAAGTTGCCGAACACGAATACTTCAACGACAAAAGAATTCAGGTATCCATTTTCATGTCGCCCTTAAACGTACACGTGAACAGATACCCCATCACAGGCGAAGTGAAATACGCCAAATACCACCCCGGAAAATTCTTGGTGGCATGGCATCCGAAATCGTCTATAGAAAATGAACGAACCACTGTGGTGGTGGAAAATGAAACCACCGGCCCTATTTTGTTCCGACAGATTGCAGGTGCCGTAGCACGGCGTATTGTGATGTACTCCAAAAAAGACGATCGGGCGAAACAAGGAGAAGACATGGGCTTCATCAAATTTGGTTCTCGAATCGACCTGTTCTTGCCCTTAGATGCGAAGATCAACACCAAACTCAATGACAGCGTTCGAGGTGGCGAAACGGTCATCGCAAGCTGCTAAAGATTTTCAACGTAATAAAATAAAAAGCCCCCGCATCTTCGAGGGCTTTTTATTTATTTTATATTCGGCCGCTTCGCGGCATGCCTTAAATAGGTAAAGGGGTAAATCGTTAAAAAGCGCGAATAACCCGAACCCTGCTTGTACTGGGCTTACCGTCGTTGCCCGAGAGACCATCCGTGAAATTGACGACCCACGCGCTGCCACTACCGTACTCCGAGGAAGACCAATAATAAGGCGAAACGTCAGTTTCAAAACCTCCTATATTGCCCTCAGGGCCACCGTTTCCAATCGTGTTGTACATTTCTAAGAGTTCATCTATTGAGGGGATGTACCAGTCGCTGTAGCTGTTTATTTCAGCATCTAAGGCAGCTTGTGCCGCAGTTATTCCTCCATAATCTGTTGTACATCCTTGGTTTGTGATGTCCATGGTGTTTTGTAAGCCTGAACCTATAGAAGTTCCATCTGCTCCTGATATACTCGTTCCATAACAACCCCATTCGTAACCGTTAAAGCCAAACCCCCATGGGTCAGTGGCGCCTTCTGTTAAATCTTCAAGTGCTGCTACCAAGCCGTGCTCACCGGTTTCGTCTACATAGAATACCATTCCACCATGGGCTAAATCGCCCACTTGGTATGAGGTTATTTCATGACCCTCGCAATCGTATCCCTCCTGCGCTGCGGGGTTGCCACAACCGCAACCTAAATCTTCTGCCGTTCCATTGGGTACACCTGCACAATCCAAACAGGTTGTGTTGTCTCCGTTTACGACTCCGCATTCATCTTCGCAAGATTCATAATCACAAGAACTGTCGTTTAATACAGCGGTTGGGTCAAAGTTACATGCACCTTCGTCCGTACAGCCATACAGGGAATCTAATTCTGCTTTCATGGAAGCATTCTCCTCCTGCAGCGAAACAATATGATCCTCAGAAATATCATTCACATACCAATCGCATAAGCTAAAGCCTTCTATAGCCTCTGTAACCTTTATCTGATATCCTAAACCTGGGCTTAAGTCTCCTATTCCGTTATAGCCAAATTCTGGCATGTAGATCTTACCCTCATTGTTTTTAGCTATGATAACTTTATCTGTGTGTTCAGACAATGACTGAACCAAATCAATAGGGGTTGGACAACCGTATCCAAACATGTTCCAGCCTGCTGCTAAATCAACAGTAACGTTCCAAGCGGCAAAGGATTGATTCAAATCATGAAGTATGAACTGACAGGTGCCGTCATCTTGATTGGCTGCACTGTTGTAATTGTCTGCAAGACCGGAAGTACATCCCCGTAGCGTAGGATATTCGCATGAAGAATCGTTAAAATTTGCGAGTAAATTGTAATTGCTTGCTCGATCATCGGTGCAGCCCAATATTTTCAGGGTCAAGCAGGAACCGTCATCCTGATTGGCAGAAGAAGAATACTCTACATATTGATTGTTTGTACACCCGAAAAGCTGGGCTTCACCTTCCGTATAAAATTCAACTTCGCACGGTATCCCATTTTCAAAATTGTACGTACAATTGCCCCAATCCATGGAATAGAGAGAATTGTGGTAAAACAGTACGGGCGGATTTATTTCGAGCTCAACAATTATGTTGTTAGATAAAATAAAGAACTCAACCTCATCTCCCGTTTTCGCCCACCAAGGATAATCGGCATAGCCATCCAACCCACACACGGGTATGCCTGCCATTCCCAATTCAATTGTATCGGCGTATGAAACTGGGTTGTTGTTAACAAATGCCATAATCCTGGCAGTCTCATACATACTTAAAGTACCTTCAGGAAAAACTACCGACATGTTGGTGCTGGAAGAAAAGTATTGAAAATCGAAATCTTCAAGTTCAACAACGCCGTTGTTGTATTGAGCGTTAACTGAAAAACCTATGCAAAAAAATAGTACGTAGAATAATTTTTTCATCGCTGAGTGTTAATGGTCTTTGTTGCAAACCAATGGAGTGGGGTCAATCAGAAGGTTGTCTTCTGCGGCGGAAAAAATCTATAAAGGACTTGTTTTTATATCCTTACGAAGATACACTTTTTGAAACCATTTCAAAAACCAAAAAAGCCTCTTGATTTCTCAAGAGGCTTTTTTTAGTAGCGGGGACTGGACTCGAACCAGCGACCTTCGGGTTATGAGCCCGACGAGCTACCAACTGCTCCACCCCGCAGTGCAAATATAAGATAAAGAAGCAGGAGAAAACAAGGATACCACGGCTATTTTTATTTCTTTTTCGCAAGCAACTGTTTATCAAGGCGTGAAAGTGCGTGTTCACTCCTTTTCGTTGCTCTACTAATGGTAAATAATGATTCGTGGGGGTATATTTATTGTATCTTTGCAGCCGAAATGGAAGAACATAAATACAAATCAGGTTTTGTAAACATCATCGGAAATCCCAATGTTGGGAAATCCACCTTGATGAACAAACTCATTGGAGAGCGGCTCTCAATCATTACATCGAAAGCGCAAACCACACGACATCGAATTTTGGGGATTGTCAATGACGAAAATCATCAGATTGTATTTTCTGACACGCCAGGAATTATTCAACCCAACTACAACCTTCAGAGCAGCATGATGAAGTTTGTACGTTCTGCATTTCAAGATGCTGATGTTTTTCTTTACATGGTTGAACTTGGTGAAAAATCGCTCAAAGACCAGAGCTTTTTTGAACGTCTGAAAAAAACAGAGGTTCCCATATTACTGCTCATTAACAAAATTGATAAATCCAATCAAGAAGGTGTAGAAAATGCGGTAAAACATTGGCATGAAGAATTGCCAAAGGCGAAAATCATTCCCATTTCTGCACTGGAGGGTTTTGGTGTAGAAAACATCATGAATGAAATTAAGGAGATGCTGCCCGAGGGCACGCCTTTCTTTCCTAAAGATGCGCTCACTGACAAGCCGGAACGTTTTTTTGTTTCCGAGATCATTCGAGAGAAAATATTACTCAATTACCAAAAAGAGATTCCCTATTCGGTAGAAGTGGTTGTAGAAACCTTCAAGGAAGAAGAAACCATCATACGCATAGGCGCCATCATCAATGTGGCTCGTGAAACACAAAAAGGAATCATCATTGGGCACCAAGGCAAAGCCCTGAAAAAAGTAGGAACACAAGCTCGAAAAGATTTAGAAATTTTCTTCGGAAAGAAAGTCTTTTTAGAATTGTTTGTAAAAGTAACGAAGAACTGGCGCGATAACGATCAAGATCTGAAGCGTTTCGGTTATTTCATATAAAATTAAAATGGGGAATATTGTAGCTATTGTAGGTCGTCCGAATGTTGGGAAATCAACTTTTTTCAACCGTCTCACGCAACGCCGTCAGGCAATTGTAGATGCCGTTAGTGGCGTAACCCGAGACCGGCATTACGGTACGTCGGATTGGAACGGTCGCGATTTTACGGTGATTGACACGGGGGGTTATGTAACCGGCTCTGAAGATGTTTTTGAAGGAGAAATCCGAAAGCAAGTCAAAATAGCTATGGAAGAGGCCGACTCCATCATATTTGTCGTCGATGTGGAAACGGGAACTACAGATCTTGATTTGGATGTTGCCCATTTACTTCGGAAAGCGAACAAACCCGTATTCATTGCCGTTAACAAAGTGGATAACGCCATGAGAATGGACGATGCCATGGAGTTTTACAACCTCGGTTTGGGAGAATACTTTGCCATTTCATCAATCAACGGAAGCGGTACCGGTGAATTGCTGGATGCTCTGGTCAATTCGTTTTCAAAAGAAGACGAAGAGGAAACCGATGCCCTTCCGAAGTTTGCCATTGTGGGTCGGCCGAATGCAGGGAAATCCTCTTTGGTGAATGCCTTGATGGGACAAAACAAAAACATCGTTACTGATATTGCAGGAACCACCAGAGATTCCATTGATACCCATTACAATCAATTCGGGCACGAATTCACATTGGTAGATACCGCTGGACTGAGAAAAAAATCTAAGGTGCATGAAAACCTTGAGTTCTACTCCGTCATGCGAACCATCCGAGCCATTGAACACAGTGATGTTTGTATTGTGATGGTCGATGCAACCATTGGCTTCGATGCGCAAGACTTGAACATCTTTCATCTGGCAGAAAAAAACCACAAAGGGATTGTGGTCTTGGTAAACAAATGGGACTTGGTCGAGAACAAAGAAACCATGACCATGGAGCATTACCGCAAGATGATTCTCGCCAAAACAGCTCCGTTTACAGACTATCCGATTGTTTTTATATCTGCCGAAACCAAACAACGAATTTTCAAAGCCATTGAAATGGCGGTTGATGTATACAACAGAAAACAGATTAAGATTACAACCTCTCAATTGAACAATGTATTCTTACCCATAACGGAAGTAACACCGCCTCCGTCTTACAAAGGGAAGTTTGTGAAAATAAAATACATCACACAAATCCCTACCATGGTTCCGTCGTTTGCATTCTTCTGCAACCTCCCGCAATACGTTAAAGATCCCTACAAACGCTTCATTGAAAACAAAATGCGAGAAATGTACGACCTCAACGGAGTACCTATTCGAATTTATTTCAGGAAAAAATAAGATTCTATTTGTATCTTTAAAGAAGCGCTCACATGCGTGAAGGGCTTTAAGCGATACAAACATGAAACAACATTTAAGTCGAGAAGACATCTCTGAAATCCGGAAAAGGTTGTTCCTGCATCTGGATGGCTGGGTATTGATTCCCACGCTTTACAATCTCAAAAAACTAAACGTACTGCAGCATTTCTTAGATCAAGAAAAGTGGTCTTTAGCTGCCTTAAATTTAGCTGTTGGCACCAATGAGGGTTATTTAAATGTAGCTCTACGCATACTGGCTTCTCAGGGCTATCTTTTAAGAGTTGTAGACAATGAAAGCGACCAGATTACGCTTACAACCACCACTCTAGGGGCCGAAGCCTTCAAAAAAGCAGAACACTACCATGCCTTTTACAAACTCATTGTAGACCAAACGGTACGACCTAGAAATGTGATTTCAAAAGAAACAAATGCAGATGCTCTGAAGGCTGCTCTTATTCAATTGGAATCCGTACGAAAACTCCAAGAAAGCCCTCTTGATCGGCGAATGACCTACCACATGGAAGGCCTACTTATGGGCTCGATATTGGTGGGCTTGGGCATCAATAAAAAATTCAAAGATCTGGACAACACTTCCATCCTCACCGCTAAAAGATTTGACATTTCCGAAGAGCTGTTTGATTGGTTCATGACGATGCTTGGAGCTATAGACTACGTGTACCTCGAATCCTCAAAACATCTTTTGACCGAAAAAGGTCTTTACCACCTCAAAAGAGCAAGCTCTTATGGAGTAACGTTGTCTTACCTTCCTACTTTTGCGAAGCTGGAGACTTTACTGATTGGCGACCCCCATGAAATTTGGAAAGAAAATGAAGAAGGACATGAAAGCCACGTGTATCGATACATGAATGTTTGGGGCAGCGGAGGAGCTCACAGCAGTTATTTTAAAAAAGTAGACCAAATCATCTTGGAGCTTTTTAACAGACCTATTGGTGAACAACCCAAAGGCATCATTGATGTAGGCTGTGGTGACGGCACTTTCATTTCACATGTATACGAGGTAATCTCTAAAAAAACCCTTCGGGGGAAGCTGCTTGAAAAGCATCCCCTGTTCATGATGGGTGTGGATTATAACAAAAAGGCCCGTATGGCTACTCGAGAGACTTTCAAGTCAAAGAACATACCCGCTTATGTAGGCTTTGGAGACATCAGTAATCCAGAGGGATTGAATGACATGCTTGTAAACCAACACGGTATTGAACTGATTGAATTGTTGAATACACGAACTTTTTTGGACCACAATCGCATCTACCAAAAACCGAAAACGACATCGTTAACTTCTCAATCTGACGGTGCTTTTGCACACCGAGGGCGAAGAATTCCAAACAACGAACTTTTTCAAAACTTAACCGAGCACTTTAAAAGTTGGAGCCCATTTGTAAAAAAGTTCGGACTGCTGGCTGTGGAGCTGCATGCCATTAACCCTATTTTGGCTGCATCGAATATAGGCACGACACTCGCAACGCCCTATGAAGCCACGCACGGATACAGTGACCAATACATCATGGAGTTGCCTTCTTTTTTAAATGCTGCAAAAAATGCAGGACTTATTCCGGCGGATGGATGTTCCTTCAAAATTCCGGATGAAGAAAAAACAAGCATCAGCATCCAACTTCTAAAAGGAGCGTGATGGAGTTGAAATTAGTTGTATATTACATCTGGTGATATTAGAAGATAATAAAGCCTTTAAATCAGACTGCGATATGAATTAGATTTTTGTAAATTTGAAGATTGAATTTTAAATTCCTCATACTGCCCCTATTCGTTGTTTCATCTTCTCTAGCACAAGTTGAGACCTACCTAATAAGCGATCAAAACTTCAGAGTGTTTCTGTCAGAAACTTTCCCTGAAATTTTAATTGAGGATTCTCTATTGGACATAAACGCTTGTAAATCTGTAACCGAAATGGATTGTTCATCCAGGCAGATTTCAAATCTAGACGGCTTGCAACATTTTGAAAATTTGCAAACTCTTGATTGCAGCTACAACACCATTACAAAACTCACAAGCATTCCCTCTAAACTGGATTATTTGAACAGCAGTTACTGCATCAACCTAGATTCAATTGGGACACTTCCAAATACACTTACTCATTTTGACTGCAGCTACAATCAAATTTCAACACTACCAAACTTACCCCTGAATTTAGACAAGCTTTTGTGTTCGGTAAATAAAATTGTGAAAATCAACTACTTACCCCCTAGCCTAACTCACATAGATTGCAGTTTTAACAATCTTAAAAAACTCCCCGAACTTCCTGAAAGTTTAGCCATTATCAACTGCAGCTACAACGAACTTACGTCTCTACCTGACTTGCCTCCAGAAATAGGTCTTACCTATAACAATCCTTTAAATATTTTCAATAACAACATCAATTGTGTGGGCGAATACTCAGCACTATTTGAAGATTTACTCAACATATATCCCAACTGTATTGACTCACCACAAATTGTAACACAAAACATCCTACTGCCCAAAGGATGGTCCATTTTTTCCATCAATGGATCTGGAATTGAAAAAAGTTTAGATCAAGCCCTTAGTCCGATCATATCAGAGGTTGTCATGGTGAAAAACAACAACGGATCGGTTTATTATCCAGAATGGAATTACAATGGTGTTGGGGATATTTTACTGGGTGAAGCTTACCACATCAAAACAACTTCAGAAACAGCTCTTAACCTAGATATAGAATACACTGATCCAGAATGTAATCCAATAAGTTTAACCCCAGGATGGAATCTTGTGGGGTATCTAAGAAATTCACCAGCACCAGCAGACTTGGTTTTAAAAGAACTTATTGAAACTGAAAACTTACTCATCGCTAAAGATTATTTGGGCGCTGTAATTCTTCCGGAATGGGGGTTTAATGGAATTGGAGCTATGGAAGCTGGAAGAGGCTATCAAGTTAAGATAGAAGAAAATGCCCTTTTACATTTTTTACCTAACGAATCAAACTACGGTCAATAATGTAGAAATGTATTGGTTTATCAGGGTTGTTTTTGTACTTTTATTGAAAACACACCCCCTTACGATGAAACATTTATTACTACAATTTACTGCTATCTTAATGATGGCATCCCTTTCCGCACAGAACATTCAAGAAAATCAATTTTATTCACCCACAAATACCGGGTCTAATATGACTCTAGGTTTTAATACAAATGACCTAGATGACTTTGTTGGTGATGTGATTGGAGCCTTTAATTCCGGTGGAAAGTGCATTGGATTAGAATCTGTAAAAGATGATTTTTTCACCATGGCACTATGGGGAAACGATCAAGGAAGCCAAATCATTGATGGACTTATAGATGGAGAGATCCCGACTTTCGCTGTACTAAAAAATAATGGCCAGGTAGTCCCTATTGCTTCAATAAACGTATTTTCAGGTTATGAAACAAATGCCATGTCCGTCAGTAATTCTATACTCACAGCGGGATGTACCGTAGAATCCTATCTAGAATATCACACGCAAGGATACAACGCTGATGTGGATAATGGGTCCTGCCAAATAAAAACGTACTCCCTTGATGTAACGCCCGAATTGTTTCAACCCATATCCTTTACTGACAACAACATGATTATTGGTATGAATGACCAAACAATCAATCTTTTTGAGGGAGGGACCTTAGGAACTTTTTTCGATTTAGATCAAGACGGCGTCCTGGACTGTATCAGCTCAACAGAAATTCCTGGAAAAAACAATGATGCTGACGGTTTCTTCACCATCAGTCTCTGGGGTGATGATCAGCTTACGGATGAAGTTGATGGGCTTACAGATGGGCAGACTCCAATTTTTGCAATACTCACTAAAACCAACCATGTTCTTGCTTTTGAATCCACAACAGAGATTCAAGGATATGCCGGAAATGCATTCATTACATTAGACGAAATTACTTTTGACTTGACTATATATGGATGTATGGATTCTAATTATTGTAATTACGATCCAGACGCAGAAGAAGATGATAATTCTTGTGAGGGAACTCCGGGTTGTATTGACGATCATTTCGTAGAGTACGATGCCAACGCTTCTTGTTCACTTACAGATGCATGTTCAACGCTATGGAAAGACGCCTACAATCAAGTTAACACAGAAAATGAATTAAATCTCACTACAATAAGCCAATTAGAGGACTCTATAGCGAACTTTTCCTCCCCAATTTCAATTGATATTGTTGAAGGGTGGAACATCATCGGCTTTACACTTGACCAAGAACAAGATGTAGTAGCCACTCTGGATGGGATTGTTGACCATGTTAATATTGTAAAAAACAACGAAGCAAAAGTATATTGGCCTGAATTTGGCTTTAATGGAATTGGAAATTTTATACCAGGACAAGGTTACCAAATTAAAGTTAGCCAGGCAATTGATGGATTTATGTACCCTAAAATTTCTACCGGACAAAGAATTGCACTTCAGCCAACAGTGCCACAATGGGTCATAGACATGCCTGTTGAGATGCATCCAAACGACATCAAATCTTTGGTTAGAGTCGTTAACCTTCTCGGTCAAGAAGTTAAGATCAGTGAAGTGCCTAAGGGATCCCCGCTGATTTACTTATACAATGACGGAACGGTTAAAAAAGAATTACGATAAAAAAAAGCGCTCCATGAGCGCTTTTTTTTTTACGGTTCAATCATCGCTTGGATGACAAAACATCCAATTCTGTCTGATGTTTTTCCCAGGCATTCATGGTACTGTCCAAATCATCCTTGGACTTCTGATAGAGTTTAAAAAATTCCACGTCAGACAATAAGGATTCACTTTTCGATGGATCGGCAAGATCTAAATCACAGTTGGCAATAAACTTTTCTAATTCATCAATCTTTCGCTCCGCTTTAGAAAGGAGGTTGCTCACTTTTTTTATTTCTTTCTCTAGGGACTTTCTATCTTCTTTGCTCAACTGAACTTTAACGGGCTTTTTTGGCACCTTAGAACGTTTTTCTATCTCGCGCATGGACTCTGCCTTCCTAAAGCTTAAATAATCATTGATGTCGCCCAAATGGGTTTTTATAAACCCATCTCTAAACTCCACAATCTTGGTGGAAAGTCCCGCCAAAAAATCTCTGTCGTGAGAAACGAGAATCAAAGTTCCTTTGTAGGCCTTTAGAGCATTCTTTAAGACTTCTTTGGAAAGAATATCCAAGTGATTGGTAGGCTCATCGAGTATCAAGAAATTTGATGTCTGTAAAAGCATCTTGCAAAGCGCCAATCTCGATCGCTCTCCTCCAGACAGCACTTTGACCTTTTTTTCCACATCGTCTCCGCTGAAAAGAAAAGAGCCCAGCATGTCTCTAGATCGGGGTCGCAAGGTATCGTCAGCAACTTCTTCAATCACATCAATAACTCTTTTTTCCGCATCCAACAACTCTGCTTGATTTTGAGCAAAATAACTCATTTGAACGTTGTGGCCTGGCTTTACGATACCTTGATGGGATTCTGCTTTCGTAATGCACTTAATCAAGGTTGATTTACCCTGACCATTCTGCCCAACAAAGGCCAAACGATCGCCCCGATCAATTTGTAAATCTAATTGTTGAATGACCTTTTTTTCACCGTAGGATTTCGACAATTGTTCCACTTCTAAAATTACTTTTCCGGGAGAAGTCGCCTCCGGAAACGAAAAATTCATTTTCTTCAGATCGGTAGCGTCTACCTCTATACGATCCATCCGATCCAATTTCTTAATCAAACTTTGGGCAAAGGCAGCTTTGCTGGCTTTGTACCTAAACTTATCGATCAGTTCCTCTGTTTGCTTTATCTCTTTATCTTGATTTTTCTTTACCGCAACTTGTTGCTCTAAACGCTCCTGACGCAAGTGTAAATACTTTGTATAGGGTGCTTTGTAATCGTAAGCTTTTCGATTAGCAATCTCAATGGTCCTATTGGTTACCTGATCCAGAAAAGCTCTGTCGTGCGAAACCAAAATGACGGCACCTGAGTAGGTTCTTAAAAAGTTCTCCAGCCAAACGATCGACTCGATGTCCAGGTGATTTGTCGGTTCATCTAAAAGTAATACGTCAGGCTTACTCAGCAAAACCTTAGCCAACTCAATACGCATTCGCCAACCGCCACTGAAGGTGTCTGTGAGTTTCTTTAAATCTTCTGATTTAAAGCCCAAACCAAAGAGTACTTTTTCAATATGCGCATGAAACGTATAACCACCAATTACGTTTAATTCGTGTTCTAACTCACTACACTTATTGATAATCTCGAGGTATTCCTCCGATTCATAATCGGTTCTACTTATGAGCTCTTGTTGAAAGAATTCGAGTTGCTTTTGAACCTCTTTAATTCGCTCAAAGGCCTTCTCAGCTTCTTCAAGAACGGTGTTACCTTTAACAAAATCTATGTCCTGAGACAGGTAACCCACCCTCATTTCTTTTTGAAGGTTGACGGAACCGGTATCAAACCCCTTGTTGGAATGGATTATTTTCAACAAGGTCGATTTTCCTGCCCCATTTTTACCAACCAGACCAATACGGTCTCCTTTATTGACCATAAAACTCATTTCGGCAAACAACACTTCACCCCCAAACTGCACACCTATGTCCTGAATTGCTAGCATTTCATTTCGTTTTCGTAACGTTTAATATCTACTTCTGGTTCTATCATTTTTCCTTTTTCCATAAAATCAATCAGTTGCAAAGATAAGTAGGGAGAAATTAACAATCCACGTGTTCCAAGACCATTAAACACCAAAACATTGTCATGAGAAGGATGTGCTCCTAAAAGAGCACGTCGGTCCTTTACGGTAGGTCGTAATCCCGCCTCATGGTTGATGAGCTCAGGGCTAATGTTTACCAAATCGTTTAACTTAGACAACAGTTCTTGTTTAGCTTCTTCCGTACAAACCTCGTCTTTATCATCCCAGTTAAATGTGGCGCCAAGCTTATATTCCTCAGCGCCTAAAGGGAGAAGAGATATACTACTTTTCAGTAGCTGTTTCGCTTGAAAACCTTTCAACTTAACCGTCAACAGTTCTCCCTTGGTTCGCATTAAGGGCAAGTAATCAAAATAAGGATTCTGGGTGAGGCGATGGCCTTCACAGAAAACAATTTTTTCGGCCTCAACAGATTGGTAACGGATGTACTTTTCTGAAACCTCCATAGCTGAATAATCAAAGGCTTCGTTTAAAAGAGAACCGCCAGCATCCAAATGGGTTCTGAAAATTGAAATCATTTTTTTGAGATCTACCCGTCCAGAATGCTTTACTTCACCGAAACCGAAATCTGCAGAAATTTCCTCAGAGTCATTCGACTTGAATGTCGTATTCATAAAAGCACGCAATCTCGGCTTTTCTGACTTCTCCAACCATAAATTTTGCTCTTGAACGGAATGAAACTTTCGCCAAAGTTGGAGTGGCGTATGAATCCCTGTGTCAAATGTTTCCTCAAAACTTTTGATGAATTGGTACAGGGGTGGCAATTGTTCTTCGACTTTCCAACAGGCTGTAAAACGTTTAAGCACCATAGGATTGTATGCCCCAAAAGCAACTTTTGATGAAGTGGATGACCTAAACTTATCGATGACAAAAACGCGTTTACCCATTTGCGTCAATTGAAAGGCCAATACGGTTCCTGCTAGACCTTGCCCTACAATGATGTAATCAAACTTTTTCATAAGAAAAAAGCTCCCAAAGGGAGCTTCATATTTTTACGTTGACTTCGGGTTAGTATTCCCAAAGGTCACTTTCCATGTTACGTATGTCGTTCTTGATGCGATCGGCTTCTAAAAGCTGTTGCATTCTATCTTTCTTGTACTCAAAAATGGAACGGTCATACATGTTTGTTTCTTTGGTAATGATCGAAGCAAACAAGCGTTTTTGCAAAAACTCATCGTAAGTCATGCGCTCTGCATTGTTGCTTGTATTGTATACAGAAGCATTTGCAAGCATCTGACGAGCTTCAGGCAGCCACACCCAAAACAACTTCACCTTCTCCATTTCATACGTTTCCTTATTCATGATTTCTGCTACGGGGCAGATCCCAAGAATACGTACGTCGATAGCAGATCTCTTTTTGTCAAAGAATCGATCTTCGATAATTAAGAATTCTTTTACATCCTTACTTTCTACACGAACGGTATCCAATTCACTGATAAGTTCTCCGCTGTCGATGTCTTCGTATTCAACAGTATCGATAGAAAACAATAGTTTGTTAATCGACTCTACCGATTTAACTTCATCGAAGTATTCATCTTCATAAGCGGTAATCGATTGATCATCCAATACGGCCTGAAACAAATTGTCGGTCATGTTCATACGCACTTTACCACCTCCAAGCTTAACCGGGTATTGTGGGAAATACATGGGGTGATTTTTTCTTTGTCTAAGATCTATTCTTTGTATGTATGTTTTAGACCAAAGAATATCATCCTCTCGAACAAAAGGGTATTCCAATACTCTGTTTTCATAGTTATGATGCTTAACATAAGCATGGCCATCCAAGTTTGTGGGTTTGGTGTTGTAGTCCAAAACATTGGTTTGGGCAAACATTGTAGAGCTTGCTAAAATAGCTAATCCTGTTAGGGCAACCTTTAAGATTTTCATGATCGCTGTTTCTTTAAATTACTGTACTGTTAACACTATGGCTCCACATTGTTTACGTCCATCAGGCCCTTTGGCTTTGATGTTTGTAAACGAGATGTCAGAACCTGGTTTTAGTTTTATGATTTTCTCTTTTACCTCAGGGGTAAACTTGTTTCCTTTAACTTTAATCGTCTTTGTATACTCTCCATCCTTAAGACGAACATCATAGGACTCTACTTTGTACTTCAAGTCAAATGGGAAATTTGGCAATGAGGCTAAAATACCTTGAGCTTTACTCAATTTACCTTTAGACATAGTACCCTCTTTCTTTCCATTGATACTTGCTGTTGGAGAAGGAATTCTTTTCAATCTGAATTTCATCGGACTACCAACATTCCTGCCGTTGGCCTTGACCGTGATTTTAGCTTCACCCCTTGCTTTTTTTGCAACAATAGCTTCGTACTGGCCGGGCTTAATTTTTTTAAGGGTTACATTGGATCCAGACACCTGTAAATCTTCTGGAGAAAATCCGGGAGCCGATACATCAATAGGGTTTGGAACACCTTTGTAAAAAACATTCATTTTTGTTGGAGAAACTATAGCCATAGGCTGAGCTACTTGGTATTCAAAAACCTCATCGTAAGGGATGACACCTTTTTCAGTGGTCAATAAAATTCTTGCAGCGCGTTTCTGAGTACCTAATCCTTTTGCTACAACGTTGTATTGACCTACGCCTAAATTGGAAACTCCTATGGTATCAGACATTGTAAAATTAGGAGAGCCGTCTGGATTAAATCGGTTGGTCACCAAAACTTCAGGAGATTGTGTAGAATCAAAGGCTGCTAAATAAATTTCAGCTCTGAAGCTATCGCCTTGCATGATGTAATTTTTTGACGAAATAACTTGCGGTATCACCGTAGTAAATTTCATATCATCAGCAGAAACACTTGCATATAAGGACTCTACAATTTTTGACTCTACGGTAGTGGCATCGACTTGATATTGCGATAAAAATGTTAAAACTGCTATGAGCGGAACATTATTAAACGTTCCTACTTCCCAAGGAACCATAATCTCATCTTTAAGGACGTCTTGTGTATCAAAATTAGAAGCAATGACATTCTTGAGCTCTTCGTCACGCTGAACAACGTCAAGTCTCAGTAAGAAATCTCTGTAATCGTTTATTTTATTACGAAGCTCCTGCCCCATCAGGTCGGGTTTCATAAGCATTAAGTTTGACACCTTTGATTTGTTATCCGCTCCTTTGGGATCCTCTGTTCCTTCTTTATACCCTCCGGTATTTTCAATCAATAAATCTGAAAGATTACGAATGTAAAGATTCAACTCATCGGCCTTCGACTGCACATCTTGGGCGAGATCAAATTGAACACCTACCTTCTCTGGGAAATTGGATGCACTTTCTTCAAATTGAGCGTAAAGCACATCAGACTGTTGGTTGATGTTCTCAAGATTGGCTTTCAAAGAGTCGTTAACCTTTGCAAAAGCTTTCAACATGTCTTTGGAGATGTTTAGAGCCAATAAGGCAGTCAGCACGAGATACATCATGTTGATCATTTTCTGCCTTGGTGAAGCTTTTCCTGAAGCCATTAATCGTTGTTTTAAGTGTTATAATTATTTATTGGAATTCATGGCACTAAGCATGTTTCCATAAACACCATTCAATGCATTCAAATTCTCTCTCAGTTGAGCCAACTCTTCTTGCATTTGTTGGGCATCACTTAAGGAGTAATTCATATTCTCGGCCATTTGGCGAGTTGCCTCAGTTTGCTCCGTTGTAGATGCTATTTGTGCTTCGTACAAAGAATTGATGCTTTCAAGGTTTTTAGCTGCGGCAGAAACCTGGCTGCTGTAATCGTTTGTACTTGAAGCAATATCAGCTACTGATCCCAATCCGTTTGCGGCATCACTTACCTTCTTCAGGCCTTCTCCTAAACTTTGAATTAATTCTTGGTCTACATTTGCGTTTTCAAGCATCTGATCAAGCTCCTCAACGGGGCTTTCGGGTGCAGCTTTCTTTCCGTTTAGCTGTGGGTATACGAGAGACCAATCATATTCACTGTGTGGCTTCTCAAAACCGGAAACAAAGAATATTAAAGCTTCCGTGGTCAATCCAATGGTAAGCATCAAATCGGCACCGTCCCAGTGTAAGATTTTAAACATGGCACCCAATATTACAACCGATGCTCCCCATCCATAGAGCTTAGACATGATGTCTTTACCTCGCTTGCTTTCAAAAAATTTCATCATAACCTAAAAAGTTTTTTGCCGATTAATAACCGAAGTCAACAGTTTCTACTCCTGCATAAGTTTTCACACATCGGAACCCGATGTAACACTTAGCCGTATCTTGATATTCATAATCTCTAGCTGCGACTTGTAAAAATGCGCCTACGTCTTTCCATGAACCACCCTTTACGACCTTTCGCTTCAGCATTGGATGAGCATTCTCATCAGCATCATAGGTGTAGAAAGGATTCATGTCTGCAACAAACATAGAGGCTGTTGGCTCAAATGGTGTCGACGTCCATTCCGAAACGTTACCCGACATATTGAACAAATCGTAGTCGTTTCTTGAGTAGGACTCAGCGGGAGATGTAAATGCATAACCATCAGCGAGGTAATCCCCTCTAAGAGGCTTGAAGTTGGCCAAAAAGCACCCTTTGCTATTTCTCGAGTAAGGGCCTCCCCACGGGTAAATAGAATGTTCTTTACCTCCTCGAGCTGCATATTCCCATTCTGCTTCTGTAGGAAGACGGAATTCTGTTTCATACTTCTGTTGGTACGCGCTCAATTGTTTCATTCGTATGCTGGTTCTCCAGTTACAGAAAGCTGTAGCTTGTTCCCAATTCACTCCAACAACAGGATACTCTCCGTAAGCGGGGTGCCAGAAATAAGTATTGAACATTGGCTCGTTAAAAGTGTACGAGAAGTCATGCGCCCAAGCAAGCGTATCTGGATAAACAAGAACCTCTGCTTGATGCACTAAATTTTGACGAGAAAATCCTTCACGGTACGTGTTGGTTTCTGGGTCAAAACGATTTTCTCTCTGAGCGGCTGGAGATTTATCTACCCATGAATATTTGTAACTCCATGACCTGGAGTCATACTCTTTGTTACCCATGATGCGTTCCTCCAAAGGCAAATACAACTCCTCTAAGGTAAGCTCAAGCTCTTCATTACCTTGCCATTCAATTGCAGTTTCCCAATTTAAATAAGGATTTTCCAAAAACTCTCCTTCAGGCGTTTCTTCAACATACTCGTATCCTTCAACCATAGCTTCCGCAAGGAGTGTTCTGGCAATGGAGTCTCTCACCCAATGAACGAACTGACGGTACTCGTTGTTTGTGATTTCCGTTTGGTCCATGTAAAAAGAGTGCATCGTTACCAATTTTTTTGGAGTGGTATGTGCGTAAGGCACGTCACCATCATTGGCACCCATAGTAAATGTTCCTCTTGCGATTTTCACCATTCCATAGGGATCAGTGGGGTAGAATTCTGACAGTTCTTGTACACCAACTAATTCACCTCTCGATGAAGTACTGCAACTGCTAAAAACAGTTGCTGCTATAACTCCAAGTAAAAGTATCTTTCTCATTTTTGTTGTTTTCTGCAATTTACAAACAAGTAATTCCAATTAATTATATCGGATATTTCGATAATGCGTTGGTAACTTACCAGGGGGGCGCATTTTGAACGAATATCGTAATAAAATTTCATGTGAACCACTCGATTCAGATTTTAAATCTGAAGTGGTTATATCATACGCATAGCCAAACTTTAGGTTTTCGTTAATGTTGTAACCTGCTATAAGGACTAAAGCGTCGTCTAATCTATAGGTCATTCCTCCCCAAAGGTGATCTCCGTACTTTGCATTCAAGTTGAAATCCATTTGAGTAGAAACCTGATCTGTTTTTACATATAAGGATGGGTGAAGAACTAAATCGCTTCTTACATCATACTCCCAACCTAAAATCAAATAATGATGTCTTCTCAATTTAAAATCTACAGCGGCATCATCATAAACGGCTTTCGCTTGATTCAGATGCGTGATTGAATACCCCACATACAATGCTTTCTTCCTGTAATACAAACCGAATCCTAAATCTGGAATCACATCATTGGAAGCCGTTTTGGGTATCAAATTATCATTACTTCCGTTTGTACCATCTGGAGCAATCCAATCTCCATCCACACCTAAATTAACGAATCCAAAGTTAAGACCTAAACCCAACTCCGAGTGTCTTGAAATCTTTGTTTGATATGCATACGAAAGGCTTATCTGCTTGGTGTATTCTTGTCCTATCTTATCATTGAGCAAGCTCAAACCTACACCCCCATGCAAAAAGTAAACTGGTGACTCCACACTTAAGTGTTGAGTCACAGGAGCACCATCAAAACCAACCCATTGGCTACGTTGAATAGCCAAAGCGTTAAATTGATCATAACTTCCCGAAAAAGCGGGATTTACTGAGTATATGTTAAACATATTTAACGAAAACTGAGGGTCTTGTTGAGCTTTTAAAAGCCCACTCAGTACAACGAAAAATAATATTGCAATCTTCTTCATACAATGCATTATCCATTCTCTCACATAAATTGAGAGGGCTAAAGATAGAAAAAAAAACAAAAATTAGATGTTTTACCCCAACAACCTTTGATATCTTTTTTAAGATTGAAGTCTTTTTATCATCATTTCTAAATGCTAAAAAAGGCAAACTAAAACTTAAGATACCTCACAATACGATCTGAAATCAAACCATCAATAGCCTTTTTATAATCTAAAAATGAACAAGGTAACAACGAATCCTTCAAAGGCAACTGCACCCACCATCGACTTGAGTCTTTGCTTTTGTAAAACACCAAATCAGACCATTCAGAACTGACGTGAAATTTTTGAAAATTATTCAATTCTTGATCAGCTAAGTCGTCACTTCGCATCTCATACCCCTCCAAAAAATACCAAATTGCTTGCGCAAAAGCTTTAGCACTTTGATTATTCAAGTCCAAAAGCGGATTTAGCTCAGAAAGTAAAACCGAATTTAAGGCTGGACTCATTCCAGCATAGCGCAACATAGCGCACAGATCGGCTGCACTAATTCCATTAGGAGATGCATGCTCCGATGCAGGAGCCTCAGATGATTTCACGACCGATACATCGACACTCAAATGATCCAAACCTCTTAGGCAGGGTTCTGTTTCTCGAATGTCGGCATTTACCTCCGCCAGGCGCAAAAGATTTACATCCATCTGCTCCAGTAATTGAAGCTCCTGTGGGGAGCATAAGTACGATTGATAGCCCAACAAGGTATACTGGGAAATCAAAGAATCATCAGAAGCTAATAAGGGGGATAAAAAAGATTTAGAATGATGTTCATCACCATCTTGAAAATCAAGATAAGCATCTAAAGAGGCGAAATTCAATAGATTTCCATACGATGCATGACCTCGGTAAATAGGGGTTATCAGATCATGCCCACCTCCTAAAACAAGCAAGCACTTTTTCTTCTGAACCAGAAATGTTACCAATTCTTTTAGGGCAACATAAGTATCATCAACATCGTTGCCAATTCTCAGGTTACCCAAATCTAAGATGCTGCTGCTCCAATCTCCTCGATACAGATCATAAAGGGACTCTCGGATTTTGTCCGGGGCTAACCCACAAGTTTCATTATTTACAGACCTTCTACCTTCCGGAACCCCAACAATAAATACATCATAAGAAAACAGCTCTGCTCGAAAGTCTTCGTTGTAAAAATGCACAAAACCACCTAAGCGTCCACTTTCATGACTCACAATCTCTGATGCGGGCCGATAAGCTTCTAGATACTCTTTTAATTCCATTCGATAAATATAGAAAAATGCGTGTTGAAGTGCACGTTTGCCATACAAATGTGTGATGACAAAAAAAATCCTCACCAGTGGTGAGGATTTTAATCATTTTTTCTTCGCTTTCGATTTGGCCTTTGGCTTTGCCTTGACTTTACCTCTTGTTTTTTTAGGCTGATTTTCTATGATGTGAACACATTGAGCTCTATCTAAACTCTCCGCCTCAACATCTTTAGGAATCTTGTAATTCTTTTTCTCCATTTTGATGTAGGGGCCCCATCTTCCGTGCAAGACTTGAATGCTTGGCTCTTCGTCATCAAAGGTATGAATGTGTTTCTCCGCATCGGACTTTCGTTTGGCTTGTATAAGCTCAACACAAGCATCCAACTCAATGGTCATTGGATCGTATTCCCCTAAAGACACAAACTTGCTGTCGTGACGAACGTAAGGACCAAACCTACCGATGGCTACCGTCACTACCTTTTCTTCAAAGTGCCCAACCTGTCTTGGTAGTTTAAATAGATCAATCGCCTCTTGGAGAGAAATGGACTCAATAGACTGTCCTTTTCTTAAACTTGCAAACTTTGGCTTCTCTTCCTCAGTTCCCTCGCCCAACTGCGCCATGGCACCGTAACGACCAATTCTTACATAAAGATTCATCCCAGTCTTGGGATCCACACCCAAAAGTCGTTGGCCTACTGCTCGTTCAGAATTTTCTTTGACATCTTCTACCTTAGCATGAAAATCTCCATAGAAATTTTGAAGCATCTGATTCCATGACTTTTCTCCAGATGCAATTTCATCAAACTCCATCTCAACATTTGCCGTAAAGTGGTAATCTAATATCGAATCAAAGTTTGATACTAGGAAATCATTAACAACCATACCAATATCCGTGGGGCAAAGCTTCCCTTTCTTTGATCCCGCTTTTTCTTCAAGAACATCTGTTTTGACAACTGAATCAATCAGCTCAACATAGTGGTATGAACGAAGTGTTCCTTCATCCTCACCTTTCTCGACATAGCCTCTTCGCTGTACCGTAGAAATTGTAGGAGCATAGGTAGAAGGTCTTCCGATCCCCAACTCTTCTAATTTTTTCACCAAACTGGCTTCGGTAAATCTTGCAGGAGCTTTTGTAAAACGCTCTCTTGAGCTCATTTTCTTATAGACGACGTTTTCCCCAACCTCAAGTTTTGGCAACATACCCTCTTGTTCATCCTCACCTTCTTCATCCGTTCCTTCGAGGTATACTTTTAAAAACCCATCAAAAACAATAACCTCTCCTTTTGCAACGAAATTCTTTTCGTGATTGGAATGGTCTATCTTGACTGTGGTTCGTTCTAGTTTTGCATTGGACATTTGTGAAGCAATAGCTCGCTTCCAAATCAAATCATACAACCTCTGCTGACCCGAGTCGTCGCTAACTTGACGCTCATGCATATAGGTGGGTCGTATAGCTTCGTGAGCCTCTTGAGCACCCTTAGATTTCGTAGAGTAGCTTCTTGGGTTGCTGTAAGACGCTCCATATTCGTTAACAATCTCTTGCTTGATTGCCGACATAGCGTCGTTGGAAAGATTCACGGAATCTGTTCTCATGTACGTGATCTTACCCGCTTCGTACAAACGTTGCGCAACCGTCATGGTTTGCGACACAGAGAAACCTAATTTCCTTGCTGCCTCTTGTTGTAATGTTGAGGTTGTAAATGGAGCTGCGGGACTCTTAGTCGCGGACTTTTTATCCAATTGATCGATACGAAACTGAGCACCAACACACTGCTTTAAGAAGGCTTGTGCCTCTTCTAAACTAGACAACCGAGACGGAACTTCAGCCCTGAATGACTGACCATTCTCATTGCTAAATTGTGCAACAATTTTATAGTAAACGTTGGAACTGAAACTGTTGATCTCCCGCTCCCGTTCAACCAACAAACGAACAGCTACAGATTGAACTCGACCTGCAGACAAACCCTGCTTTACTTTTCTCCATAAAACTGGCGACAATTCAAAACCAACAAGTCGGTCTAAGACTCTACGAGCTTGTTGTGCGTTTACCAAATTGTAATCGATTTCCCGTGGATTATCAACGGCCTTTGTTATGGCCGTTTTGGTTATCTCATGAAAAACAATTCGTTTGGTTTCCTTATTCTCCAGATTTAGAGTTTCCGCCAAGTGCCATGCTATTGCTTCTCCTTCACGGTCCTCATCCGTAGCCAGCCATACAACCTCTGCGGTCTTAACCTCCTTCTTCAAAGCCTTTACGGTCTCTTTCTTATCTGTAGAAACCTCATAGTTTGGAATGAAGCCTCCTGAAATATCTACACCCATATCTTTGTGCGATAAATCTCTAATGTGGCCAAAGCTCGACAATACCTTAAAGTCTTTTCCTAGAAATCCCTCGATGGTTTTTGCCTTAGCAGGCGACTCTACAATTACTAAATTCTTTGCCATATTTAGTTCTCAGATTTGGTACAAAATTATGATAAGTTTTATCAATCTTCCTAATTGTGGGTGAATTATCTAGTTATTGGCTACCCCTTTTAATAAATTAAAAGAATTTTTTACATAAAAAAATATTTAGTCAACCAGTCTAAATAAAAAATTAAACGCTAAAATTACATGACAGTTTGTCAGAACTGTTACATTTTGTAATTTTGCTGAGATTAAAGAACAACACAGATGGAACAATACCATACAGGTAACAAAGTTATTGACGAAGGAAAGCAAGGGGAAGCTCTTGTGATTGAAACCCCAAAAACGGGCGAAAGAAAGCTTTATATTGAAAGCTATGGCTGCCAGATGAACTTTTCCGATAGTGAAATTGTAGCATCCATACTCTCAGAGCATGGATTCGATACCACTAAAAATATAGAAGAGGCTGATGTGATATTCGTAAACACCTGTTCCATCCGGGAAAAAGCGGAACAAACCGTTCGCAAGCGCTTGAGGACTTTTCAAAGACTCAAAGAAAACAAAAAAGACTTGACCGTAGGAGTCCTAGGGTGCATGGCTGAACGCCTTAAATCAAAATTCCTGGAGGAAGAGAAATTGGTTGATATTGTGGTTGGCCCTGATGCATATCGAGACTTACCCAACTTGATCACCACCGTTGACCAAGGCCAAAAAGCGGTTAATGTTCAACTATCCAAAGAAGAAACATACGCAGACATAAGCCCCGTTCGCCTCAACAGTAATGGCGTTACTGCCTTTGTATCCATCATGAGAGGCTGTGACAACATGTGTACTTTTTGTGTTGTTCCGTTTACCCGAGGTAGAGAGCGAAGCAGAGATACTGAGAGTATCGTAAATGAAGTGAAGGAACTTCATGAAAAAGGATACAAAGAAATAACACTTCTGGGTCAAAATGTAGACTCATATTTATGGTATGGCGGGGGAGCGAAAATGGATTTCAACAAGCTTTCAAGCCTACAGCAAGCAAGCTCTGTGAACTTCGCACAACTGTTGGAAAAAGTTGCGCTTGTGAGTCCTGAAATGAGAATTCGATTTTCTACTTCACACCCACAAGACATGACAGATCAAGTCTTGGAAACCATGGCGAAATACGAAAATATTTGCGACTACATCCACCTTCCTGTTCAGTCTGGAAATACAAGAATCCTTGAAATGATGAACAGGGGGTACACCCGAGAATGGTACATGCAACGTATTGACGCCATCAAAAGAATCATACCAGACTGCGCCATCTCACAAGACATTATCTCGAGTTTCTGCTCAGAAACAGAAGAAGAACACAAGGATACTCTGAGCTTGATGGATTACGTAAAATTTGAATACGGATTCATGTTTAAATATTCAGAACGCCCAAACACCAAAGCTGCCCGACAGTTTGAAGATGATGTTCCGGAGGATGTTAAATCGAGAAGATTGACTGAAATTATCGAAAAGCAAAGAGCTCATTCGATGGAACACAATCAATCAAAAATTGGCAAAACCTTTAAAGTCTTGGTTGAAGGCGTATCAAAAAAATCTGAACAAGAACTTTTTGGTAGAACAACACACAACTCCGTAGCTGTATTCCCGAAAAAAAATTATAAGGCAGGAGATTACGTCAATGTGAAGATCACAGAATGTAATTCTGCCACCCTAATTGGGGTAAGTGTAGATGTTTAATTTAAATACGTAATTCTATAAAATGACGTCCGTACAAGATATTAAACAGCGATTTGGAATTATAGGTTCTTCACCTGAACTAGACCGTGGTATATCTAAAGCCATCCGGGTAGCTCCTACAGATATTTCTGTCATGGTTTCCGGAGAAAGTGGTACGGGTAAGGAAGTCATTCCAAAAATCATCCATCAAGTATCTGCCCGAAAGCACGGCCCATATATCGCCGTAAACTGCGGAGCCATTCCGGAGGGGACTATTGATAGTGAGCTTTTTGGTCATGAAAAAGGTTCTTTTACAGGAGCAACAGCCAGCCGAAAAGGATACTTTGAAGTGGCAGATGGAGGAACCATCTTCTTGGATGAAGTTGGTGAATTGCCACTGGCAACCCAAGTACGTTTATTGCGTGTTTTAGAGACCGGAGAATTTATTAAAGTGGGATCTTCTAAAGCTCAAAAAACAGATGTCCGTATCGTGGCTGCAACCAATGTAAACATGCAACTGGCAATCCAAAAAAATAAATTTAGAGAAGATTTATTCTACAGACTGAATACCGTTCAAGTAAATCTTCCCCCGCTTCGCGATCGAAAAGATGACATTCATTTGATCTTTCGAAAGTTTGCCATGGATTTTGCTGAAAAATACCACATGCCATCGGTTCGCCTTGATGAAGAAGCGGTCAAACTCATATCGGTATACCCATGGCCAGGGAATATCAGACAACTGAGAAATGTTACAGAACAAGTTTCCGTAGTCGAAGAAAGTCGTATGATTAACGCCCTAACCCTAAAAAACTATCTGCCCAACAACGCTGAAAAGACTTTACCTGTATTGTACGATGATGGTAAGACTGCATCAAACGATTACACCGAAAGAGAAATCCTGTATAAGGTACTCTTTGATATGAAAAAAGACATCAGCGACCTCAAAAAGTTAACGCATAAACTAACAAAGGGTGAAGTTGAGTTTGAAAAAGACAACGAGAAGTTAGTCAACGAAATTTATTCGGAATATGATGAATTAAACCATAGCCAAACCATCTTACTCCCTACCTCCACAGACGCTTCAACTGAGGCAAGAACTATTGTGGCACAGGAAATAAAACCTCAGGAATCACTTTCACTTCAAGATAAAGAAATTGAAATGATAAAAAACGCTCTTGAAAAGCATCGAGGTAAAAGAAAAGGAGCGGCAGCAGAACTCGGCATCTCTGAGCGTACCCTTTATCGGAAAATTAAACAATATAATTTGTAAAATGACGAAAATTAAGCTTCTAATTGCATGCGTAGCCACCTTCTACAGCTGTGGGGTTTATACCTTTACAGGCGCAGACATCCATCCGGATGCACGTACGGTTTCTGTGGCTTATTTTCAAAACCAAGCCACACTAGTTCAGCCTATCTTAAGTCAGAAATTCACAGATGATCTTCAAGATTTCGTGATTCAGCAAACCGATTTAAACTTGGTACGGACTGATGGAGATCTGCAATTTGAAGGATACATTAGCGATTATCAAATAAATCCCATCAGCATCAGCTCTGCAGATCAGGCAAATCAAAACAGACTGAACGTTACTATTTTCATTCGTTTCGTCAACAAGATTGAGACGGATAAATCCTACGAACAAAGCTTCAACCGCTATGCTGACTTTGACAGTAACATCACCCTCTCACAAATTGAAGAACGTTTGCTCGATGAAGTAATTACAGAACTAATTGAAGATTTATTTAATAAAGCCGTTGTAAATTGGTAGTATGTTAAGCACACAATTCATAGAACTCATTAGGAAACCCGAAAGCATTAAAAAAGCAGATCTTTCGAGCTTGAATGAACTCTGCACAAAATACCCCTATTGCGCTTCAATCCACAAACTGCGCCTCAAAGCATTAAAAGACGCTGATAGTGATGCATACAACTCGGAACTGAAGATGACAGCTGCCACTTCAGGAAATAGATCCATGCTCTTTGAGTACATTTCTCAAAAATCATTTCAACGTCAAAAAGAAGAAGGCTTGACACCCGAAGAAGCAGAAGTGAAACTGGAAATTGGCAAACCCCTAGAATTTAATAAAGAGGAGAAGCACTCCTTCAACGAATGGCTGAAAATCACCCGATTTGAACCCATCGATAGAAGTTTTAAACCGGAGAAAAAGGGCGTCCTCAAACCGATAGAGAAAACAAATAAAATTGTTGAATTCATCCAGGAGTCAAAAAAGAAAGAACGTCCAAAAAAAGAATTTTTCTCTCCAAACCAAGTAGCCAAAGAAAGTTTAACAGAAAACAACAGCCTAATGACAGAAACTTTGGCGAAAGTTTACCTCGAACAAGGACACTTGGATAAGGCCATTACAGCCTACGAAATTTTAAGTTTGAAATATCCACAAAAAAGTGGTTTATTTGCAAACCAAATTAAAGCCATTAAACAAATAAACTCATAGATATGTACGGATTGTTTTCTATATTAATACTCATCACTTGCGCATTGTTGCTACTAGTAATTTTGGTTCAAAACCCAAAAGGTGGTGGGCTTTCATCCACATTTGGAGAAGGGAACCAGTTCATGGGTGTCAAAAAAACCTCTGATTTTCTAGAACACAGTACCTGGATACTTGCATTAGCCTTAGTTGCTTTGACACTTGTCTCTAACTTTGCCATTGACCGGTCTGATATTGAAAGCCAATCGAATATTATTGAGCAAGTAGAAGATAGCGCAGAAGACTTCGTTCCCACGGAATCTCCTGAAGTAACAGAGTAATCATAACACAAAACATCTAAATGCCAAGCTGACCCGTTTGGCATTTTTTTTTACCCTACTTTTAGGACAAATTGACAGAAAAATAGAAGTGGCACAATTTCTGAGTATTTGCTTTTGTAAATAAATTATATATAAACTTTTTAATTTGACGTAACATGGCTGAACTAAGTATCAAACCACTTGCTGACAGAGTATTGATTGAACCAGCTCCAGCTGAAACCACTACCCTCTCCGGAATCATTATCCCAGACACTGCACAGGAAAAACCTCAAAAAGGAATTGTTGTTGCTGTAGGGAATGGAACCAAAGATTTCGACATGACTGTAAAAGTTGGAGATCAAGTATTGTATGGGAAATATTCAGGTACAGAACTAAAATTTGAAGGAAATGACTACCTGATAATGCGAGAGTCTGACCTATTAGCAATTATTTAAAAACAAACGAAATGGCAAAGGATATTAAATTTGATATTGAAGCAAGAGATGCACTCAAAAGAGGTGTAGATGCTTTGGCAAATGCTGTAAAAGTTACATTAGGTCCTAAGGGTCGAAACGTAGTTATTGATAAAAAATTTGGTGCACCAACAATTACCAAAGATGGCGTAAGTGTAGCGAAAGAAATTGAACTGGAAGACGCTATTGAAAACATGGGCGCTCAAATGGTGAAAGAAGTTGCATCAAAAACGGCAGACATTGCCGGAGATGGTACAACAACAGCAACTGTACTGGCTCAAGAAATTGTAGCTACGGGACTCAAAAACGTTGCTGCAGGTGCTAATCCTATGGATTTGAAAAGAGGAATTGACAAAGCTGTTAAAGCGGTTGTTGCCGAGCTTCAAAAACAATCTATTGAGGTAGGCGATAATCTGGACAAGATTGAGCAAGTTGCCTCTATTTCTGCGAACAACGACAATACCATTGGTGCTTTAATTGCAGAAGCAATGGCTAAAGTCAAAAAAGAGGGTGTCATTACCGTTGAAGAAGCTAAAGGTACAGACACCACCGTTGAAGTTGTTGAGGGAATGCAATTTGACCGAGGCTACCTGTCTCCATATTTTGTAACCAATGCCGAAAAAATGGAAGCAGAACTTGACAATCCTTACATCCTTATCTACGATAAAAAGATATCGAATATGAAGGATATGCTTCCGATACTAGAACAAACCACACAAACAGGGCGTCCAATCCTAATCATTGCAGAAGATGTTGATGGAGAAGCCCTTGCTACATTGGTTGTAAACAAAATTAGAGGAAGTCTTAAGATCGCTGCTGTGAAAGCTCCAGGCTTTGGTGATCGTCGTAAGGCAATGCTAGAAGACATTGCGATCCTTACAGGTGGTACTGTTGTTTCTGAAGAACGAGGGTTTAAATTGGAAAACGCTTCCTTAGAAATGCTTGGACAAACCGACAAAGTAGTTATTGATAAAGACAACACAACAATTGTAAACGGTAAAGGTCAGAAGGAAGCTATTGCATTGCGTGTTAACCAAATTAAGGCGCAAATGGAAACAACTACTTCCGACTACGACCGTGAAAAACTTCAAGAACGTCTTGCCAAATTAGCCGGTGGAGTTGCCGTACTTTATGTAGGTGCAGCTTCTGAAGTAGAGATGAAAGAAAAGAAAGATCGAGTAGACGATGCACTAAATGCTACAAGAGCTGCCGTTGAGGAAGGAATCGTTCCTGGTGGAGGTGTCGCTCTGGTTAGAGCTGCAGCATCACTCAACACGATTGATACTGAAAATGAAGATGAAAAGACGGGTGTTCAAATCATCACAAGAGCTCTCCAAGCACCGTTACGACAAATTGTATCGAATGCTGGTGGAGAAGGTGCTGTGGTGGTCTCTAAAATACAAGAAGGTAAGGCAGACTTTGGTTACAATGCCAAAACAGACACCTTTGAACCCATGTTAGAAGCTGGAATCATTGACCCGACCAAAGTAACTCGTGTTGCTCTTGAAAATGCAGCATCGGTTGCAGGAATGCTACTAACAACCGAATGTGTTCTCGCAGACTTACCTGAAGAAAGTCCATCAGCCCCAATGGGAGGGGGAATGCCAGGCGGAATGCCAGGAATGATGTAAGAGATTTCCAAACAAACTAAAGCCCTGTTTTTGTACAAAAACAGGGCTTTTTTTATGGATACAAATAACGGAATCACTTGATGTGTATTAAAAAAAGAGTCCCCACTAAAAGTGAGGACTCTTTACCAAAAATATTACTATTAACTAAAACTATTATATGAGACAAATGTAAGCCTCATATAGGCTACGAGTCAATAGGTGTAATTACTCATTGTGTAGGTGAAAACACTTAACAGGAGTTGAAAACTCAAAAACATTAATTGTTATGACGGATTTAAAAGCGCTTTAACCGCATCCGCTATAGCCCGTCCTTCAGCTTTACCTGCAAGCTCTTTTGAAGCCATACCCATAGCCTTACCCATATCGGAAGGCTCAGTAGCTCCTACTCTTTCAAGTATTAAAGCCACAGCACTCTTCAACTCTACTTCAGTCATTTGCTGGGGAAGAAATTTTGCAAGCACCTCGGTCTGAGCAAGCTCATCTTCAGCTAAATCTTTACGACCTTGCTCTATATAAATTGTTGCAGCGTCTTTGCGTTGCTTTTGCATCTTCTGAAGCAATTTGATTTCCTCAGCTTCACTCATTTCTCCTGAAGATCCAGAAGCTGTATCAACCTTTAACAATTCAGCTTTAATCGCCCTCAGTGTTTCAAGAGTCACTTTATCTTTTGCTTTCATAGCCTCTTTCATAGCGGGCATGATCTGTGCTTTTAAACTCATTACTTTGTATTAATCAACGTTATCATGTAAAAACGAGTTCTTGCTTTTTAATTCAAGCTCACCATCTTCTTTTGTACTCAAACTTAACCTCGACAATGTTTCATCGGAGGAGTGATTCATTTGGTTTAACTCGACACCCTGCCTCTTATAAGCTGGCTCACTTTCGGCCTTATCGATTACCGAATTATTTCGAAAACGATAATTAAACTTTTGCAAGCGCTCTTTTCGTTTTTGAGCTCGTTCTATCTGCTCTTGAACAGCCTTACTGTGCGTAGAAGATGCTCTTTCTACTGTTGGCTCAATACTGGCCTTAGGCTCCTCTTTCTCAGGAACATGCTGTTCAGTAACAGCCACATTTTGATCTTCAAAAGCTTGATCTGTCGATGTACTCAACGCTGGAGATTGATCATCTACTTGCTGACTGTGGTCCTTAACAGGTATGGATACGACCTCATCCTGAACATCTTGTTGCGTAGGTTCAAATGAAAAAGCGTCATCATCATCGTCATCCATACAAAGTGTATGCACTATTTTCTGTTCGTCATCGATCGCATCATCGGATTCATCCAAGCTAAAATGGATCGAAGGTTTTTCATCCATGGATTCCGTATTTATCTGAAAAGATAAGTCATCCTGAACCAAAAGTTCTTCGGAAGTTTCCTCGAGAGTCATGTCGTCAAAAACCTCAACATCATCGGTACCTACGAATTCTTCTCTTTCCTCATTCTCAACAGACTCTTCTTCAGTTTCATCAATTAAATTAAAGCGAATTTCAGGCTCCTCAGAGTTTGTCTCCGAAACAACGGGTTGTTCCTCTAAATCAAATTCAAAGGTCATGCTTACTTGCTTCTGAGGCTCATCTTCAGAAATCGAAGACTCTGAAGCGCTTTCCACAACCTCTTCCCTTAAATCAGAAACCGAAGGAAATTCATTTGCCGGCGTCTCAACTTCTACATCTGAAGTTAAAACGTGTTTCACTTTTGCCTCAGGCGCTTTATTTAGATTCGCTACTGGATCAGCTACAAGTATGGGTTGCTCAACAACTTTTGCAGGACGAATTTTCTCCTCTAAATCATGAACAACTTTTTCGGGAGCTCCAGTCAATGGATTGACAGCTTTCCCTTCGTGGAATCCAGTAGCTACAACCGTAACATTAACTGCAGACTCTAGTTGTTCATCTTCAGCAACTCCCATTATAATATCGGCAGGAGACCCTCCCTCTATCATCACTTGATCTTGGATGAAATCTGAAATCTCTCCCATCTCTTCAAAAGTAACCTCTTCCGCTCCCGAAACAATCAACAACAAAACTTTCTTAGCCCCACGAATGTGACTGTTATCCAACAACGGAGATTCGATAGCACCCTTAACGGCCTTGATAGCTCGACCGTCACCGGAAGCTGTTCCAGAGCCCATAATGGCTGTTCCACTATTAGACAGCACTGTTTTCGCATCATTTAAATCGATGTTCAAATGCCCTTTTTGGGTAATGACCTCAGCAATTCCTCTGGAGGCAGTGGCTAATATTTCATCGGCTTTTGCAAAACCTGACTTAAATCCTAGATTACCGTATATCTCTCTTAATTTGTTGTTGTTGATGACGATCAAAGAATCAACATGCTCTTTCAACTCCTCAATCCCCTCCTTGGCCTGACTCATTCTGAGCTCTCCCTCAAAAACAAAGGGTATGGTTACAATAGCAACGGTTAGAATATCTAAATCTTTGGCTGCTTTAGCTATAACGGGAGCTGCGCCGGTACCCGTTCCACCACCCATTCCAGCATTGATAAACACCATTTTGGTGTTGCACTCCAAAACATCTACAACATCTTTAATATTTTCTTCTGCAGCCATTCGTCCTTTCAAAGGCCAAGCACCTGCACCCAAGCCCTCGGTAACAGAAACTCCCAACTGTATTTTGGTAGGCACAGGGCTGTCATCAAGAGCCTGTTGATCCGTGTTGCAAACAACAAAATCAACTCCTTTAATCCCCTTGTGATACATGTAATTTACAGCATTACTACCGCCTCCACCAACTCCGATAACCTTGATCGAAGAAGACTGGTTTTGTGGCATGTCAAAATCTAAATCCGCCATAACTTAGGTGTTTGCATTAATCTTCATTAGCTAAAAAATTCATAAACCCTCTCACCCACTTATCAAAGAAGGATTCTTTAGGGTTATCGTTCAATTCGTCTACAGCTGTCGACACAGAGCTTGTTGAGGCTTTCACATCAACTTGATCTATCGTCTGATTGATTGGGCTTGATACTTCTTCCACTTTTCTGTCCTGTAATATTTGTGGGTTTTTATCGTTAAGTTCAACACCCTTCATCACCAAGCCAATTGCTGTAGCATACATAGGACTTTCTAATTCTGGACGAGCCCCTTTTGCCAGGTGCTCGTTCGGAAACCCTACACGCGTATCCATTCCTGTTTCATATTCAAACAATTGCTTGATATGTTTCAACTGGGAACCTCCTCCCGTTAAAACAATCCCTGCAATTAACTTCTTCTTTCCTTCTTCATGTCCATAATTCTTAATTTCAACGTAGACCTGGTCTATAATTTCCACCAAGCGAGCATGAATAATTTTTGAAAGCATTTTTAATGAAATCTCTTTAGGCTCCCTTCCCCTTAAACCCGGTATTGAAACGATCTCGTTTTCACTATTTTCTCCCGGCCAGGCTGAACCAAATTTCATTTTCAAAAGCTCCGACTGTTTTTCGATAATCGAACAACCTTCCTTAATATCTTCGGAGATAACATTCCCTCCAAAAGGGATTACAGATGTATGACGTATGATACCGTCTTTAAAGATGGCTACATCGGTCGTACCTCCCCCAATATCGACCAAACATACTCCCGCTTCTTTTTCCTCATCGCTTAACACTGCTTCTGCAGAAGCTAGAGGCTCGAGTGTAATTCCAGAAACTTCTAAATTTGATTTCTTAACGCATGAGAATATATTGCCAATGGCTGCTTTTTGTCCAACGACAATGTGGAGATTTGCTTCCAAACGTCGACCAAGCATCCCTATGGGCTCGTGAATATTGGGCTCCCCATCTATTTTGTATTCCTGAGGCAAAACATGAATAATCTCTTCTCCTGGAAGCATCACCAATTTGTGAACATTTTCAATCAGCTTATCTATGTCTTGCTGCGTAATAACCTCCTGAGCGTCTTCGCGCAATATATAATCACTGTGTTGTAGGGATCGTATATGTTGTCCTGCAATTCCTACGACACAATGCTCTAAACTCAAATTAGAATCTGCTTCGGCTTCTTTAACTGCATGCTGAATGGACTCGATGGTTTGGGTAATGTTTGAAACAACGCCACGTTGGACACCTAAAGACTTGGCTTTACCAAAACCTAAGACCTCAATTTTCCCATATTCATTCTTTCGACCTACTATGGCAACAATTTTTGTTGTCCCAATGTCTAATCCAATGGCAATTTCTCCTTGTTCCATTTCGCTATCTTTTTGTACAGACTACTTGGTTCTCAAATTTCAAATTTATCTGAGCGTATCTGTCCCAACCAACTTTTTCTAATCCGTGTTTGTAAAAAACTTTCAGATTCTCAAATTTCTTATCTAAACCTTGAGCTTTCCCTATTAGGATTTCATGATTACCCACTCTAGGTAATACTATAATTTCGTCTTCCTCATCAAACACGATCCCCGTAATCTGTGCTTGTAAAAACGCATCTTCTTCAATCAGGTTGAGAAGTTGAGCAAGATATTCCTTTCTTAGGGCTGTAGGTTCTGACCAAAACACCTGGAGAACTCTTGCACTGTAGACCTCTGACAATGAAAACGGCTCGTACGCTTCATCCAAATAATAAGAATTCTCTGCTTCAAAAACTCGAGCCAAGGGTTTCCGTTGCTCCACCTCCACACACAACTCCCCCTCATTAGTTAAATATAGTTCTGCTTTCTGAACATTGACATGAGCATCAAGGAATTCTTCTAACAAGTAAATGTTTATATCTTGGTAGCGTTTGCCGAGGATAGAATCTACGTTTTCATCGATCATGGCCTCCACCATTTCCGCATCTAAAAAAAACACATCTCCATCTGTACTCACCTGAACATCAACCCCCTCGCATACCATATTATGGTAACTCGTTTGATTCATCCAAATCAAAAAAGACAGAGCAGTGAACGAAAACAACACCAAACATATGTGCAAAAACTTCTTCACGAGACTAAATGGGCTTTAATGGGTTCTACTAAATCATCAATATCTCCAGCACCAAGCGTCATCAAGACCTCAATTTCCGTGAGAATATTTGGGAAATCTGACTTCAAGTACAAACCTTTCCCCGGGCATGTAAGTTTATCTAATAATACCGCTGAGTTTACACCTGAAATAGGAAGTTCTCTAGCCGGATAAATATCCAAAAGCATCACCCGGTCGGCACATGACAATTCTTTGGCAAAATCATCCATAAAATCACGTGTTCTACTAAACAAATGAGGTTGAAATATGACCGTTAATTTTTTGTCTGGAAACAAATCTCTCACGGATTGAATCGCAACCTTAATTTCTTTGGGGTGATGTGCATAATCATCAATATAAATCTGTTGTGCACTGTTTACATGATATTCAAAACGTCTTTTAACACCAGAAAAAGTCTTTATTGACTTTAAAATACCCTGAACGGATACCTTTTGAAAATATGCTAGAGCAAAAGCGGCAACTGCATTTTCTACGTTGTGAATACCCGGCAAACCCGTAACGACCTTGCTGCAAATACCCCCAGGGTATCTAAGATCAAAACAATAATTACCAGCATTCACATGAATCTGTGAGGCAGAAAAATCTGCAGAATCCGAATTCAGCGCATAAGTATACTTCGATGGTAGTTTTAAACCTTCCTTAGCAATTAATTCCCCTCCTTGAATCAAGTCTGAAAACATTCGAAACGACTCCTCCAAATGTTCAGACGTTCCGTATACATCCAAATGATCTGCATCCATAGAACTTACAACGGCCCAATTGGGTCTGAGCTTCAGGAAAGATCGATCAAACTCATCGGCTTCAACGACCGCAATATTTTCTGAGCCTATCCTCAAATTCGAATCCAAATCGGTTGAAATTCCACCTAAAAAAGCGGTACAATCAACACCATTATCACTCAAAATATAAGTCACTAAGCTTGATATGGTTGTCTTTCCATGAGTTCCAGCCACAGACAAACACTGCATATTTTTTGTAATCGCACCTAACAATTCAGCTCGCTTACATAAGGTGAAACCTTCTTTCTGAAAATGGTTAAACAACGGATTGTCTTTTGGAATTGCTGGGGTGTAAACCACCAAGGTTGATTCCAAATTAAAGTCGTCGGGAAGATTCCCCAAATCATCTTCATAACTTATGGAACAAGAAGCTTGAGCTAAAGAGTTGCAAAGCTCAGAAGCATTGCGATCGTAACCAGCCACCTTTATGCTTTTGGCTAAAAAATATCGAGCCAAAGCACTCATTCCAATCCCTCCGATACCGAGAAAGTAAATATGCTTTATGTCATCTAGCTTAATCATGAGAAAGTTCTTGGATGAGGTCTACAATTTTCTCAGTTGCATTAGGACGATGCATTTCCGCACAATTGGTGGCGAGTTCTCTTTGCTTATCCACATCAAAGACAAGCTCATTCAAGACCTGAAAAAGTTTCACATCCATCTGTTTTTCTTCAACCAATATTGCAGCCTGCTTTTCAGAAAGTGCCAAAGCATTTTTCTTCTGATGGTCTTCTGCTACATTTGGAGATGGAACAAGAATGGATGCTTTCCCAAGGGCACATAACTCAGACAATGCTATGGCTCCTGCTCTGGATATGACGACATCGGCAGCGGTGAGCACAGCCCCCATATCTGATAAAAAGTCCTTAACAATTCCTGTATCGCCAAGTAATTCTTGAGCGGGCTTACACCGATTGTAATACAAACTTCCGGTTTGCCATATCAGCTGCACATCGTTCTCTTGAAACCAAGAAATGTGTTTTAATATTGTTTCGTTGATTCGCTTTGATCCCAAACTACCTCCAACCACTAAAACCAGAGGTTTTTTTACATCAAAGCCCATGGATGTAACGACTTTCTCTTTATCATAACCTCCGGACTCTATCTCGGCACGTATTGGATTTCCGGTAAAACACAACTTCTCTTTCGGGAAGAACTTCTCTAAACCTGAATAAGCCACACAGATATGGTTTACTTTAGATCCCAAGATTTTGTTTGTAATACCTGGAAAAGAATTTTGCTCCTGAATAACGGTGGGGATATTGAGTAAAGAAGCGACCCACAGAAGTGGTCCACTCGCATAACCTCCCGTCCCTATGACAACTTTGGGTTTGAATCGAAGTAGGATCCTGAACGACTTCAGAATACTGCAGATTAGCTTGAGCGGAATCCATATATTTTTTAACGGGTTTGATCTTTGAAAACCTGAAATCCACAAGCCCTCAATGGAGTAACCGGCTGCAGGAATTTTTTGCATCTCCATACGGTCTGATGCACCTACAAAAAGAAATTCGCTTTCCGAATCGCGCTTCTCAATCCCTTTAGCAATGGCAAGCGCTGGGAAAATATGGCCTCCCGTACCCCCGCCGCTGATTATATATCGTTTATGCTTCATAAGTACCCATTTCCGTGGATGAATCGACACTATTACTGATGCTCAAAATCAAACCTATCGCTGCGCAAGTCATCCATACCGATGAGCCTCCAGCACTTATTAAAGGGAGTGTTTGCCCCGTAACAGGAAGAAGGTTTACAGCAACAGACATGTTGATGAAGGCTTGAGATATTATTGAAAAACCTAAGCCTATAGTCATCAGTACAGCAAAATCGTCATCAGACTTACTTGCTATTCTGAGAATTCTGAAGAGCAAGAACAAATACAACACAATCACAAAACCCCCGCCCATAACGCCATACTCCTCTACGATTACAGCAAAAATAAAATCAGAAGAAGATTGAGGTAAAAAATACTTCTGGACACTCTTACCAGGTCCTTTCCCCCAAATTCCACCTCTCGCTATAGCTGTTTTAGCGTGATTCACTTGGTAGTTCCCATCACTACTTTTGTCCGTAAAAGACTCTATTCGAGACTTCCAAGTACCCACTCGATTGCTTACCTCCGGAAATTTCGTGACAATGGCATAAAACAAGCCCAAAGAAACAAGTCCTATTAGAATCATTGCACTCAACCATTTCAAGGAATATCTTCCTACAAACATGATTAAAAAACTGATCATAAAAATGATGGCTGCCGTTGAAAAATTTGAAGGAAGTATCAATCCACAAATCAATATTACAGGACCCAGAACAGGAAGGAAAGACTGCTTAAACGAGTGCAAGCGATCTCTGTAATGAACCAAATTCCTCGCCAACAAAACAAAGAGCGCTAACTTAGCCAACTCAGAGGGTTGAAAGGTGAATCCAGCAATGCGAATCCAACGACTTGCATTGGCTCCAGAAATGGTTTCTCCTCCACTCATCGCCCAAAAAACCAATAGAAGTGCTAAGCCATAAATAAGTATCGAACTGTTGTAAAAATATTTAAAGGGAATGCGAGACAAAGCCCACATGATGAAAAAACCAATTCCCAAATGGATCAGATGCTTTACCAAAAAAGAAAAAGTGTTTCCTTGTTTAAAAGCAAAGGCCAAATGACTACTTGAGCTGTATACCAGAACAATAGAAACCAATGAGAGCAAAACGGCTATAGCCCAGATATACTTATCTCCCTTTATGTAACGAATCCATTTCAATGATTAGAGTAATCGTATTTGTTTTTTAAACTGACGGCCACGATCTTCGTAGCTGTCAAACAAATCAAAACTTGCACAGGCTGGAGACAATAAGACTGCATCTCCTTTATCTGCTAATCTATAAGCAACTTTAACAGCATCTTCCATAGAATTTACTTCTTGAACATCAGAAACCAATCCTCCAAAAGCCTCTACCAACTTGGCATTATCCTTACCCAAACAGATGATCGCTTTGACCTTATCACCCACCAAAGAAAGAAGCTCGCCGTAATTGTTTCCCTTGTCTACACCCCCACAAATCCATACAGTCGGCTTGCTCATGCAATCCAAAGCATACCAAGTAGCGTTTACATTGGTTGCCTTGGAGTCGTTAATGTACTCCACACCGTAAACCTTTAGTACAGGTTCTAATCGATGTTCGATTTTTTCAAAATCAGACAAACATTCTCGTACAATATCATTGCTGATACCCAACAACTTTGCGGCAATTCCACCTGCCATTGAATTATAACAGTTGTGCTTTCCCTGTAATGCTAGTTCGTGTATGCTCATAATTAACGGCTCTCGGTTAATGTTAATACAAATTTGTTTGTTCTCTATATAAGCTCCTTCGGGTTTTAAAATAGATCCAAAAGGAATTTTATTTGCGCTCACTTTTTCTAAGTTCTTCAACGTCCATTCATCCGCCTCCCAATAGATGAAGTGATCCTCTGATGTTTGGTTTTCGGCAATTCGCATCTTTGCAGCAACATACTTCTCCATACGCCCATCATACCGATCCAAATGATCCGGACTAAAATTCAACAAGACCGATATGTAGGGTCTAAAAAGCCGAATGTCATCCAACTGAAAACTGCTCAATTCCAAAACCCAAAAGGCACGGTCACGCTCTTTCAAGCATCGGGCAAAACTATCACCAATATTACCTGCTAAGCCCACATCCAACCCCGCTCCCTGAAGGAGGTGATGAATTAAACTTGCCGTGGTCGTTTTCCCATTACTACCGGTTACTGCTATGACTTTACCTGCGGTAAATCGCGATGCAAATTCAATCTCTGAAAGAACTTCTATCCCCTTAGCTCGTGCCTTTGCAACAAGCTGCGTTTCAGGAATGCCGGGGCTTTTTATCAGCATCTCAGCATCTAATATTTTACCTTCAGAATGCTGAGCTTCTTCCCAAGCAATCGCGTTTTTATTTAACTCATCTTTCAAAGAGTCTTTAACGATTCCAAAATCACTAACAAAAACATCATATCCCTTTTCCTTTGCTAGAAGGGCTGCACCCACCCCACTTTCTCCGGCACCTAAAACAGCAATCATGACCTAGCGTAATTTTAGAGTTACAAAACTTAAAATCGCCAACATGATCCCTACAATCCAAAATCGGGTTACGATTTTACTTTCATGCAAACCTGCTTTTTGGTAATGATGGTGTAGCGGTGACATTAAAAAAATACGCTTTCCAACCCCATATTTTTTCTTGGTGTATTTAAAATAAGACACCTGAAGAACCACCGATAGGTTTTCTATTAAGAAAATTCCACAAACGATCGGAATCAGAAGCTCCTTGCGAATGGCTAAAGCAAAAACAGCTATAATTCCACCGATAGCCAAACTACCGGTATCGCCCATAAAAACTTGAGCAGGATATGAATTGTACCATAAGAAACCGACACAAGCACCAACAAAGGCACCAATAAAAATTACCAACTCACCCGAGTTGGGAATGTACATGATGTTGAGATAGTCGGCAAAAATGATGTTCCCCGACACGTATGCAAAAATGGCTAAAACCAATCCTATAATGGCTGAAGTACCCGTTGCCAAGCCATCAATACCGTCGGTTAGATTGGCTCCATTGGATACCGCTGTTACAATAAAAATGACCATGGGTATGAAAATCAGCCAAGCCCATTCTTTCGCCTTTTCTCCGAGCCATGGCAGAAAATCTGAATAATCTAACTCATTATTTTTAACAAAAGGAATGGTGGTTTTGGTCGACTTCACGTCTTCCTGTACAAAAACAACTTGATTCTCTTGATCGACTACAGATAGCTGTTCGCGAACGACCACATCGGGGTGAAAATAAAGGATGGAACCCACGATCAAACCCAAGGAAACCTGACCTAAAACCTTAAATTTCCCAGCAAGGCCTTTTTTATCCTTTTTAAACACTTTAATATAATCGTCAAGAAAGCCTATCAAGCCCATCCATAGCGTGGTAACAATCATTAAAATGATGTAAATATTGTCTAGTTTTGCAAATAAAAGAGTCGGTATTAAAATGGAACTTAGAATGATGATTCCTCCCATAGTAGGCGTACCTGCTTTCTCTGCCTGTCCCACTAAACCGAGATCTCTTACACTCTCTCCGACTTGCTTTTTAGCCAGTATGTGTATGATTTTCTTACCAAAGATCATCGATATCAACAAGGAAACAATGACAGCCATAGCTGCTCTGAAAGAAATGTATTGAAACACTCCTGCGCCCGTAAGATCGAATGCCTCTTGTAAGTATGTAAATAAATAGTACAACATATCTTAGTCTTTTAAGTGCTCTTTTAAAATGGCCATATCGTCGAAAGGAAGGCGTTTGCCAGCCACTTCCTGAAACTTCTCATGTCCTTTCCCGGCAACCAACAAAATGTCTCCCTCATTGCAAAAAGTAACCCCAAGCTTAATCGCTTCTTTACGATCTACAAGCGTCAGAACCTTCTTCATCTGAGCGGGTTCTAAATCCGCTTTCATGTCCTCTATAATCGCCATCGGATCCTCATCACGAGGATTGTCGGATGTTAAAATCACCTGATCTGCCCACTGGCATGCAACATGAGCCATTAGAGGTCTTTTACCAGCATCTCTATTTCCACCGCAACCTAATACACAAATCACCTTTTCCTTTCCGGTACGAATGTCTGCGATGGTTTTAAGTACGTTTTGTAAAGCATCGGGCGTGTGGGCGTAATCAACAATAGACGTGATCCCGGAATCGGATTTAAGTTGCTGGAACCTTCCCTCAACAGCGTTTAATGCAGAAAGAACTGTTAAAATTTGTAGAGAATCTTCACCCAACTCCAATGCAGAGGCGTAGGTTAGCAATACATTTTCGGCATTAAAACTTCCAATCAACTTGGTGTAAACATCCTGTCCATTGATGCTCAAATGAAGACCACTGAATTGATTTTCAATGATTTTACACTTGTAATCTGCTGTTAGACGAAGTGAAAAAGTTTTCTTTTTTGCTTTGGTATGGTGTAGCATGGTTGCCCCATGCTTGTTATCTTTATTTACAATAGCCACCGCTTGAGGCGATAAGTCGTCGAAGAATTTTTTCTTGGCAGAGATATAAGCATCGTAGGTGTTGTGATAATCCAAATGATCTCGACTGATGTTCGTGAAAAGTGCCTGATCAAAATCTAAACCTGCAATACGCCCTTGTTCAACAGCATGTGAACTTACTTCCATGAAACAATATTTACAACCATCTGCAACCATTTCGCTTAACAAGGCATTCAATCGTATGGCATCTGGAGTGGTATGCGTTGCATCTACAGAGGTCGAACCAACCTTGTACACCACGGTCGAGATTAAACCAACCTTATAGCCTAGGGCTTGATAAAGACTATACAACAAGGTTGTTACGGTTGTTTTACCGTTGGTTCCGGTAACACCAATAAGTTTTATTTTTTCCGATGGATTGTCGTAATAATTAGAAGATATCACCCCTAAAGCATGTGCAGAGTCTTTCACTTTGACGTAAACAATATCGATTTGTAAGTCAGCAGGAAGAACCTCGCAAACAATAGCTAAAGCACCCTGATCAATAGCTGTTTGAATGTAGGAATGTCCGTCAGAGACACTGCCCTTAACGGCAACAAAAAGAGCGTCTTTCTGGACCTCACGAGAATCAAAACACAAATGCGAAATCGCACTGTTTGTATTCCCGTAAATGGAATCCAACTCCACCTTATACAATATGTCTTTAAGTAATTTCATGAGGCCAAACGCAAAGCTATTTTTTGATTTTTACCCAATTTATCTCCCGCTTTTAAGGACTGTCGCACAACTTTTCCACGACCTTGCAACTCCACTTCCAATCCCATATTTTCTAGTAAATAGAGCGCATCCATGGCGGGCATACCCTTGACGTTGGGTATTGAACCCTTTTCAAAATCAAAAGGTTGCAAGGACGAACCGTCTGACATCATCCATGTGTTTTTTTGAAAGGATTGATCTTTAGGATAAGACAAAACCTCGTGAATTTCGTTCAACTCGTAAAGCTTACCCATGTATGAAGAAGCATCTTCACCTCCTAAGTTCGGGGTGTCGATCGGCTTTTCGGCATACAACTTATCACGCAACTCTTTAAAAACAGGAGCGGCTACAATATTTCCGTAAAAACCAATCTCTTTTTTCGGTTTGGTAACCACCACAATACAGGAGTATTTTGGGTTTTCAGCTGGGAAGTATCCAACAAAAGAAGCGCGATACTCGGAACCGTAAGAACCCTCACTAGCGATCTTCGCGGTTCCGGTCTTGCCCGCACAAGAATATCTTTTGGAGTATATATTACGTGCTGTACCATCCTTTACAGCACCCACTAATAAATCTTGTAAAATATCAATGGTTTTCTCGGAGCATATACTTGGCTTTAAAACCTCTACACTTCTCACATCCATCAATTTCTCTCCACTTTGTACTCGATCGACCAATCGCGGCTTAACAAGTTCGCCGCCATTAGCTACGGCATTATACAATGCGAGAATCTGTAGCGCTGTCATTTTCAACTCATAACCGAAAGCCATCCAGGGCAGAGAAACACCCGACCATGTAGGGTCATCGGTATTTTTTATCCAGGGCGAGGCCTCACCAAGCAATTCAAAATCCAACTTGTCGCTGATACCCAATCGAGCCAAACGGTCCACAAATAACTGTTCCTCTTTGTAGTGGTCTACAATCGTTCTTGCGATCCCTATATTTGAGGATACTTTAAATGCTTTACCTACACTGATTTTACCGTGTCCACCGTGCTCGTAATTTGAATCTTTCATGATTCGATCGTAAAACTTAAAAGCTCCATTTTGAGTATCCACGATTTGGGCCGTATCTACATGCCCATCTTCCAGGGCCACCAACAAAGAAGCTAACTTAAATGTAGACCCCGGTTCATACGCAGCTCCAATGGCATAATTGAATTTCTCAGCATACTTTCCTTCTTCCGTTCGTTTTAAACTAGACATGGCTCGAATGGCTCCTGTTTTTACATCCATCAGAATGACAGAACCATTTTCAGCCTCATAAGTCTCCAAACTTCTTAACAAAGCGGTTTGGGCAACATCTTGTATCCGTATGTCAATGGTAGAATATACATCTGCACCGGAAACAGGCTCAACGTCTTGCGTGTTGCTCAAAGGCTTCCATACACCACCGTTAATTTTTTGCATCAACTGCTTGCCTGACTTGCCCTTTAAATAGCGGTCGTATGCCTTTTCAAGACCAACATCACTAACGTCCCTTCCGTATCCGATGGTTCGTTCGCACAACGTTCCGAAAGGTTTTGTTCGTTTGGTTTCTTGTGTATAAACAAAGCCTCCTTTGTAGCGACCCTCTCTTAAGATGGGCAGATCCTTGACCTTTTGAAGTTCTGAATATCTGATGCCTGACTTCAGCCGCAAATACTGTTTCTGTTTGCGCCTCGATTGACGAAGCTTCTCTGCATAATCCGAAGCCGATAAATCACTAAATATCTCTGAAAGACCCTCAGCAAGAGCTCTATAATTATTTTCAAACAAGGTGTCCGAAGCTTGTGTAGCATCTATAGCAATGGTATACACAGGCATAGATGTTGCTAGCAAATTACCGTGCACGTCATAAATATTTCCGCGTGGTGAAGGAATCTCTCTAAGCTTAATAACCGGATCATTCATCGCCACTCGATCCGAAAACTCCGCCTGCACATTTATCAATTGAATGAAAATAGCCACAGCCGCAACTACGATTAGCGAGCTAATCAGCATTACGCGAAGAAATATGGCCTTCTTTTCTGTCATTTTAGTTATTGAGCTCTATTTTAAACGGTGCTTCTATGGAACTGGACAAGCCTAAAGGCTTTACCTTCTCAGCTACTTTTGTTGGTTTGCTTAATCCGGTTAGGCTGGTTCGCATATCGATGTGTCTCGAACGCAAATCCTTAAGCTCTTCATTGAGCTTACTAATCCGAATTACTTTTCGATCGACTCGGTGAGAACTGTACACCAAAAGAATCGCCAAAAAAGAAATAAATAAAACCATATTCCAAGAGGTCACTAAGATGTTTTTGGGAGCCAATTGTGATGCGTAGAAACCTTTACATCGATTCCCAAATTCATGAAACAGCTTATTCCAAGTTGGTTTTATCACGTCTTATAATTTTTCTGCTACTCTTAATTTGGCGCTTCTTGCCCGATTATTTCTTTGAATTTCTTGCTCCGTCGGCAAAATGGGTTTGCGACTTATTTTCTTAAAACTCAATAATTTATTACCGTAAAAATCTTGCTCAAGCTCTCCTTCAAAATTCCCTTTTTGTATGAGATTTTTCACCAGTCTATCTTCCAAAGAATGGTAAGAGATCACCACAAGCCTTCCTCCCGGCTTAAGAATATCTTGAGCTTGCGTCAACATCTCCTGCAAGGCATTCAACTCATCGTTAACCTCAATCCGGAGTGCCTGAAATACTTGCGCGAAAAATTTATTCTCTTGCATTTTTGGGGCGTAGGGCTTCAACAATTCCTTCAACTGCTGAACCGTTTCGATAGGCCGCTCCGCTTTTGCCTCATAAATGACACGTGCAATGGTTCCGGGGCGCTTTAACTCCCCGTATAATTTTAAAATATTTCGAAGTTCACCTTGCTCGTAGGCATTCAGAATTTTAGCTGCATTCAAATCGGAGTTTTGATCCATGCGCATGTCTAAATTTGCATCAAAACGTATGGAAAACCCTCTATCGGGAACATCAAACTGATGCGAAGAAACGCCTAAGTCGGCAAGCAATCCGTCTATTTCCTTTACCCCATACATGCGAAGTGAATTTTTCAAATCTCTAAAGTTGGCATGGATCAAAGTGAAGCGATCGTCATCCATCTCATTCTCCAAAGCGTCATCATCTTGATCGAAGGCATACAGATGTCCTTCATCTAGTTTCGAAACAATAGCTCTTGAATGTCCTCCACCACCAAACGTCACGTCTACATAGATTCCTTTTGGCTGAAGGTTCAAGCCCTCCAAACACTCATCCAGTAGAACAGGGTCGTGGTACTTAGTCATCGTCGGAGGTGTTTGTCGAATTACCCATCACCTCTTCTGCGAGAGCTCCAAAGTCTACCTCAGGATCATTCACAACCTTTTCGTACTGCTTCTTATCCCAGATCTCCACAACGTTTCCTACAGAGGCTAAGACCAATTGCTTTTCAATACTTGCAAAATGGATTAAGTCTTTTGGGATTTGAATACGAGCAGTCGCATCAGCCTCTACCATTCTTACACCCGCAGTGAATCTTCTTATAAAGTCATTGTTCTTCTTTACGAAGCGATTGAGTTGATTGACCTCAGCCATGACCCCATTCCACTCCTTGAGGGTGTGAAGTTCCAAGCAGGTGTTAAAGACCGAACGCTTGAGCACAAAACCCTCTTGAAGCTCAGCAGCAAGCTGTCTTTTCAATCCAGACGGTAGCATGAGGCGCCCTTTTGCGTCTACCTTGCATTCGTACATGCCGATTAAATTCTTCACGTTTGAGGGTTCTTTAGAATCAGAAACAAATATATACCACTTTCTACCACAATTTACCACTATGTTGATAACTTTCCACACTTTTGGGTTAAACCAGGCAAAGTTTCGACTAAACGGTATTATCTGCATACGTTTTTTGCCCTCGTGAAAAATATTAATACACTATGACACCGAGGATGTCAACATTCAAGAATTATTCAGTATTTTTACAAATTAAAGTGTCGCACATGAAATATGAAATTGTAAAAGACAAAGGTTATCAGTATGTAGACTTGGGCGAAGGCCCTGTAGTCGTATTCCTCCATGGCCTTATGGGTGCTCTGAGTAATTTCGAAAAAACCGCTCGAATTATTGCAGAAGCTGGGCACCGTGTCATCATCCCTTCCCTACCCATTTATGAACTTCCGCTTCTAAAAACTAGTGCGAAAGGTCTTTCTAGGTTCTTAGAGAAATTTATTTCTGACTTAAATCTTGCTGATGTAACACTTCTAGGGAATTCCTTGGGCGGTCATGTGGCATTGATATACACAAAAAACAACCCTCAACTGGTCAAGCGATTGATGCTTACGGGTAGTTCGGGCTTGTATGAAAAAGCCATGGGTGATTCCTTCCCTCGAAGAGAAGATTACGAGTACATCAAAGAGAAAACACAAGACGTGTTTTACGACCCAAAAGTCGCGACCAAAGAATTGGTCGATGAGGTTTTTGAATCCGTGAACTCTCGAAATAAAATCATTCGAATATTGGCCATTGCCAAATCAGCAATACGTCACAACATGGCGAAAGACTTGCCTGCCATGACGCAACCTGCTTGTATCTTGTGGGGTAAAAATGACGGGGTAACACCTCCAGAAGTTGCCGATGAATTCCACAGGCTGCTTCCCAACTCATCCCTATATTGGTTTGAAAAATGCGGACATGCTCCCATGATGGAACACCCTGTTGATTTCGCCAACAGCTGTGTTGAATGGCTGAACAAAAACTAAAATGAAAATTAATTCTGCTGAGTTTGTCATCAGCAACACCGACATTGAGAAATGCCCTAAGGAACACATACCTGAATATGCTTTCATAGGTAGATCCAACGTAGGAAAGTCTTCATTAATCAACATGCTTACCGGGCGAAAATCTCTCGCCAAAACTTCTGGGAAGCCCGGAAAAACACAACTCATCAATCACTTCAAGATTAACGACAACTGGTTTTTGGTCGATCTACCGGGATACGGGTATGCCAAAGTCTCGAAAAAAGACCGTTCCATTTTTGCGAAGTTCATCTATGAATACTTAGAGAAAAGAGAGAACCTGGTTTGTACTTTTGTTTTGGTGGATTCCCGCCACGAACCTCAGAAAATTGACATGCTCTTTATGGAGTGGCTGGGTGAAAAACAAATTCCTTTTGTGATTGTATTTACCAAAATGGACAAGCTGTCGAGCTCCCAGCTTAACAAAAACCTCAGCAAATACAAGTCTGAAATGCTCAAGTCTTGGGAAGAAATCCCTCAAACCTTCATGAGCTCTGCCGAAAGTGGTTTGGGTAAGTTGGAAATCTTAAACTACATCAACAGCATCAACAGTGCTGTAAAGGACACGCTGTAAACCTTAAACAAACTCTTTCAACTCTACTTGTTTGAATAAAAAAAGCCTCCTCATTTCTGAGAAGGCTTGTACTCGAGGCGGGACTTGAACCCGCACGCCCCAAAGAGCACAGGATTTTAAGTCCGGCGTGTCTACCAATTCCACCACTCGAGCTTGGAATCTACTTTTAATGGAGCGAGTGAAGGGATTCGAACCCTCGACCCTCACCTTGGCAAGGTGATGCTCTACCCCTGAGCTACACTCGCAGATCGACTCTCTTTACAAGAGCGATGCAAATATAAGTACTTTTCACTGACCTCAAAACAAAAAGAACAGAATTTAAAAGGCTTTGAAGTAAGTCGCTAAGCACCAATCATTTTCTTGATTTCATTGAGTTTCATCAAGGCCTCTATGGGGGTTAAGGTATTGATATCGGTCTTTATAATTTCATCTTTAATTTGCTCTAGAACAGGGTCATCCAATTGAAAGAAACTCAACTGCATATCGGTTTCCTGACGAATGGCCTTGGTCTTACGGGTGAGTTCTTCGGAAGTGTGTGTTTTCTCCATATGTGCGAGTATCGCATTGGCCCGTCGAATGAGCGACTTCGGCATGCCCGCCATCTTTGCTACATGAATTCCAAAACTGTGAGCAGAACCCCCAGGCTTTAGTTTACGCAAAAATAAAATCTTCTTTTCCATTTCTTTGACCGAGACATTGAAATTCTTGATTCGTGAAAAAGTTTCAGCCATCTCGTTGAGCTCGTGGTAATGGGTGGCAAACAACGTTTTTGCTTTGGCTTTATTTTCATGCAAAAACTCGGCAATGGCCCAAGCTATTGAAATCCCATCGTAGGTACTCGTCCCACGCCCAATTTCATCCAATAAAATCAAACTTCGATCGGAAACATTGTTCAGAATACTCGCCGTTTCGTTCATTTCCACCATAAAGGTAGACTCTCCGGACGATATATTGTCTGAGGCTCCCACACGAGTGAAAATTTTATCGACCAAGCCCAAGGAGGCCGCTTTGGCGGGTACAAAAGAACCCATTTGCGCCATCAACACGATCAAAGCAGTTTGCCTTAACAAAGCAGACTTACCCGACATGTTGGGGCCGGTGATCATGATGATTTGCTGGGTATCGTTGTCTAAGTAAACATCATTGGAAACATAGGCTTCATCTACAGGCAATTGCTTTTCGATTACCGGATGGCGACCGTCTTTGATGTTCAGGGTAAAACTATCGTTCAGCTCAGGCTTTACATAACCATTCTGCAGGGCAATTTTAGCAAAGGACAAGAGCACGTCCACACGAGCAATAAGCTGAGAATTACGCTGAACAATTTGTACATAATCCATCAACGACTGCACCAATTCGTTGAAGAGCTGCTGCTCTAAGGCCAGGATTTTATCTCCGGCACTGAGAATTTTCACCTCAAGTTCTTTCAACTCTTCAGTGATGTAACGTTCCGCATTCACAAGCGTCTGCTTTCGAATCCACTCTTCCGGAACTTTGTCTTTGTGGGTGTTGCGAACTTCTAAATAATAACCAAAGACGTTGTTGAAAGAAATTTTTAAAGAAGGAATCCCCGTACGTTCAGTCTCACGTTGCCGAATTTGTTCGAGATGGTCTTTTGCAGAAGTTGAAATATTTCGAAGTTCATCAAGTTCTTGAGATACGCCTGAGGCAATCACATTGCCTTTCAATAACTGAACAGGAGCATCTTCCTGAAGTTCTCTATCAATTTTTTCACGGATGGGATCACAAGGATTCAATTGAGCCGCCAAAGAAGCTAAACTTTCATTGCCCGATTTGGAACAGTGTTCGACCACCGGTAGGATCGCATTCAAAGCGCGTTTTAACTGCACCACTTCACGCGGGCAAATTCGGGCGGTAGCAACTTTGGAAATCAAGCGCTCCAAATCGCCCATTTGTTTGATTTGATGTGCCAACGCATCGGCAACATCTCCTTCATGGGTAAAGTAGTCCACAATATTTAAGCGATCCTGTATGGACTGTTGTTCTTTTAGAGGCAACACCAACCAGCGTCTGAGCATCCTAGCTCCCATAGGAGATACGGTTTGATCTAGGATGTCTAACAAGGAAACCCCATTGATGCCTGTGGCATGAATCAACTCCAAATTACGAATGGTAAAATGATCCATCCAAACAAAACGATCTTCTTCAATACGTGTGATGGAGGCTATATGACTTACTTTATTGTGTTGGGTTTCCTGCAAATAATGTAGCGCTGCCCCCGCAGCAACAATCCCCATATCGAGTTGATCTACCCCAAAACCTTTTAAAGATTTGGTTTGGAAATGATTCAGCAGCAATTCCTCCGTATAGGTTTGTGAAAAGACCCAGTCTTCTAGGGTATAGGTAAAAAAGCTATCGGCATAGCGTTGCGTAAAGGCTGCCTTATGTTGTTTCTGATAGATAACCTCTGAAGGTGAAAAGCTTTGCAACAACTTGTCTACATACTCCCAATTGCCCTGGGCAGTAAAAAACTCTCCGGTAGAAACATCCAAAAAGGCAACGCCCAAAGCCTGTTTCTCAATGTGGATAGAGGCTAAAAAATTATTGGATCGTAAATCCAACGTTTTATCGTTGTAAGATACGCCTGGCGTAACCAATTCGGTAACGCCACGCTTCACAATTTTTTTGGTGGCTTTAGGATCTTCCAACTGATCGCAGATGGCCACTCGACACCCCGACCGGACCAACTTGGGCAAATAAGTATCTAGAGAATGATGGGGGAAACCAGCCAATTCAATTTTTGAGCTTCCGTTGGCTCGATTGGTCAATACAATCCCTAAAATTCGTGAAGCCTTAACCGCATCTTCACCAAAAGTTTCATAAAAATCTCCCACACGAAATAAGAGTACGGCATCTGGATATTTAGCTTTTATCCGATTGTACTGCTGCATCAATGGGGTTTCTTTCTTGTTTTTAGGTGCTTTTGCCAATGGAATTGCTGTTATATTGATTATTTTGCAGTCGTTTTCAAGGAAGGACTAAGATATTAATTCTGACGGATAAGCAGATGCGAAAACTAAAAAATAGTGAACTCAACAGACTCAGCGTAAAGGCCTTTAAAGAGGCCTCAAAACTGCCTGTGGTTGTGGTTCTAGACAACATCAGAAGCCTCAACAACATCGGATCTGTTTTTCGTACAGCAGATGCTTTTCTACTTGAAAAAATTTACCTCTGTGGAATCACGGCACAGCCCCCACATCGCGACATTCAAAAGACCGCTCTAGGAGCCACCGAATCCGTAGAATGGGAACATCAAGAAGACACCTTGTCTTGTGTTCAAAACCTAAAACAACAAGGCTATCACTGCCTGGCCATCGAACAGGCAGAAGCGAGCTTAATGCTCAATGATTTCGACCGTTCAAAGCATAACAAAATTGCTGTTGTTTTTGGAAATGAAGTCAAAGGAGTGCAACAATCCGTTATCGACACCTGTGACCATTGCCTTGAAATCCCACAACTGGGCACCAAACATTCGCTCAACATTTCTGTAAGTGCAGGAATTGTGCTTTGGGAATTATTCAGATAAACCTTTGCCTCATCCTCAAAAGCAAACCCATCTTAGAGTTTTCGACAAAAAAATCCCCTTCGTTTCCAAAGGGGATTTTTAACTATTTTTTGAATGAGAGTTTAGTCGATCACGAATTCAACACGACGATTCATTCTAGACAGGCTGTTTGAAATCACCTGACCATCTGCTGTCGTTTCAGTTACTTTAACGGATTCGTTAGCCAATGGAGCGTCTTCTCCCTTAGAGTCGGCAGATAAACGAGATGCGTTGATACCGAACATGCTTGTTAAAGCATCAATAACAGAGTTTGCTCTGCGTAAAGCAATTTTATGGTTGTTGGCAGAATTACCTACAGTGTCAGCATAACCTACTACAGTAATCGTGTAGTTTGGATTCGCTTGTAACAATGCGGCTACAGCAGCTAATCTTTCATAGTTAGCATAAGACACTTTTGCCGAGTTGTAGTCGAAGTATATCGCTGGCATAAAAGCTCCTTTAGCACTTTTAATCTCTTTACCTTGGAAGTTAACGGTAGCTCCAGAAGGAGAATTTGGCTCAATATCAAGGGAGTTCGCTACGCCATCTTTATCACTATCCAACTCACGACCGTTAGCATCTACCTGAACACCACGTGCAGTAAATGGATCTTCGTCTGCGTAATCCGCTACACCGTCCATATCTACATCCAATGCATTACCTCTTCCATCTACGGCCACACCTTCTGGCGTGTTGTTATCGTTATCAAATCGGTCAGAAACTCCGTCACCGTCAGAATCGGTAGACAATCCCTCTAACTCCGTTTTAACCGTCGACAGATCTCCATACATAGCATCCAATGGATTGTTCCACTCTACAGATGCTTCTTTTTTCGTAAACCGGTAGTTAACGCCTAATCCAACCGTCATGTGAGACTCTAAGTCCTCACCTGATAGTGTCCCCAAACCAAGGCTTGTCGATAAGTCTAAGTCAAAAGATTCATTAATTGCGTACTTCACTCCAGCACCCAAATTAGGAACCAATGAAGAGTCATCTTTATCATCTACAGTAACAAAAGCAAGACCCGTTGAAAGGTATACCTTTAAAGTATTCGAAGCTCCAACAGAAAGGTTCGAAAGATTTACGAGCCCTTCAACAGTCAAAGCAGTGTACTCTTCTGATTTTGTTTGATCTGTTAGGGTCCCAGCAAAGTATCCTCCCTTCAATGCAAAAAGTGAATTGATTTGTTTGGTATAATTTAATCCATAGCCAAGCTCTAAGTCAGAATCGCCCATGTATTTGTTAGCACCTACCTCAACACCTACAGAGGCATCGTCGATTAGTAAACCTTTTAATTTACCGTCTTGAGCAAAAGCACTTGTTGCTACAAACAAGGATGCTAAGGCCATTTTTTTTAAGTCAATCATTTTTGTGATTTTAAGATGTAATCTCTAATGGTTAAATATATTACGCAACTCAATGGTTTTCTGAAGCAAATGTAAAAAATTGCTTTTGATTTAAAGTCAAAAATACAAAATCGTTTACATTAGCGAGTTGAAAGATACAAGAATCCTTGAAAACACCATTTTTAATAAAAAAGAATGGGTATCAGGAGAACTACACAAATAGAGAAATTTCTGAAGCATCATCGCACTTCAGCAGCAAATCAGAAATGCTAAGACCTCGACTTTCATGAACCCATGAGGGAGCTATATCTGCAGCAGGCTGAAGGACAAACTTGCGAAGATGCATTCTGGGGTGAGGAACTTGCAGTTTTGGGTGGTCGATTACACAACCTTCTATCAGCGCTATATCCAAGTCGATGGATCTGGCTTCGTAATCCGAGGATTTGGGTCGTTCGCGACCCAAGATCAACTCAACATCCAACAGAGTTTCCATGAGCTCTAAGGGTGATTTTTGTGTCAATATACAAACGGCATTATTCAAATAAGGCGCATCTTTGTACCCCCAAGAAGGAGTTTCATAAAGCGGAGAAACCGCAAGTACTTTACCTGCATTTTTTTGAATTAAAGCAATCGCTTTTTCAATATTTTCATCTCGAGCCCCTAAATTTGAACCCAAGCTAAGCAGTACTTTATACGCCATCATTTAGCTTACCGCTCTGAGCTTGCGCAATTTTTTCTGAGACAACATTTCCTTCGCATAAGCGAGTGTCAAATGAAACTCTTTCTCATTGGATGAAGGCAACTCAAACATGGCATCTACCATCAATGCTTCACAAATAGAACGCAAGCCTCTTGCTCCCAATTGAAAATCTTCGGCACGATCTACGATGAATTCAAAAACCTCAGGATCGATTTTAAGAACAATGTCATCAATTTCAAACAACTTTCGATACTGCTTGATGATTGAGTTTTTTGGTTCGGTAAGAATGTTGCGAAGGGCTTTTTTATCCAAGGGGTCTAAATGAGTAACCACCGGAAGACGACCGATCAATTCAGGGATGATTCCAAAACTCTTCACATCTTGTGGGGATATATACTGCAAAAGGTTTGAGTCGTCTATTTGCTGATTTGTGGCGTTACCAAAACCAAGGGCATTGGTATTCATTCTATTGCGGATGTGTCGCTCAATTCCATCAAAAGCTCCACCACACACAAACAATATATTTTTAGTGTTAATTTTAATGTATTTTTGATCGGGGTGCTTTCTACCTCCTTGGGGCGGCACATTAACAACCGTCCCTTCAAGCAACTTCAACATGGCCTGCTGCACGCCCTCCCCCGAAACATCTCGGGTAATGGATGGATTGTCACTTTTTCGAGCAATCTTGTCAATCTCATCAATAAAGACAATGCCTCGCTCAGCCATTTCAACATCAAAATCACAATCCTGTAGCAGGCGAGAAAGGATGCCTTCTACATCTTCGCCCACATAACCTGCTTCGGTTAAAACGGTTGCATCGACAATGGTGAAAGGAACATTCAACATTTTTGCAATGGAACGAGCCAAGAGCGTTTTCCCTGTCCCGGTTTTACCCACCATCATGATGTTGGATTTTTCAATTTCAACCTCCTGTTCCTTAGAGCTTTCTTGCAAGACCCTCTTGTAGTGGTTGTAAACGGCTACAGAAAGAACTTTTTTAGCATGATCTTGCCCTATAACAAAACCATCCAAGTACTCTTTTATCTCAATAGGCTTAAGCAAGGTGAGTTCCTTCACAAGATCCTTTCGGCCCTTATGCTCCATTTCCTCACTAATGATTTCGTGAGCTTGACTGATACATAAATTACAGATGTGACCCGTAGTACCGGCAATTAAAACATCAGTTTCTTGCTTGGTACGACCACAAAACGAACAATTAACGGTCTTCTCTTCCATCGTTTAAAATTAAATGAATAATTCCTATAGCGTCCCTTCTCGCAGCTCAACACTTAGCTGATGCTCAAGAGACTTGAAAATTTTCAATATGGCCTTATCGACCACTTTATCGGTAAGCGTCTTGGTTTCGTCTCTAAAAACAAAACTAAGAGCATATGATTTTTTACCTGCCGCAAGCTTATCCCCTTCATATACATCAAAGAGCTTTACTTCTTTCAGTAAATTCTTATCACTTCGGCGCGCAATACTTTCCAATTCAGCAAAGGCAACTTGCTTGTCCATCAACAAGGCTAAATCTCTCCGAACGGCAGGAAATTTAGACACTTCTTTGTAATTGGTCTTTTGGTTTTTCAACATCTCCAACACCAAATCCCAATTGATGTCGGTGTAAAAAACTTCTTGCTTGATTCCAAAACTCTTCAAAACAGACTTTCGAACGGTTCCAGTCTCTAAGACCTTCTTTTTTCTGATTTTATAACACAGGCCCTCGGAGAAAATATCCGAGTTGATTTGACTCAAAGAGACCCCCTTATGAAGCCCCAACTTATGGAGTAACTTCTCAATGAAGCCTCTCATTTGAAAGAAATCAACCTTTGATTTGTTGGCGTTCCAATTTTCTTCCTGTTTCTTTCCTGTTGTCCACAATGCAAGACGACGTTCTTCCACAAAATCATCACCATAACGGTTGTAGGTCTTACCAAATTCATATAGCATAACGTCCGAAACCTTACGATTGATGTTGTATGACAAACTTTCTAGACCTCCAAACAATAGGGTTTGACGCATGGCATTTAAATCCTGACTCAAAGGATTCATCAACAGAACTTGGCTGTCTTTTTTGAAAGAATCTAAACCGTCTGTATGCGATCCTTTAGTCAATGAATTACACATTGCTTCATGAAAACCATTGGAAGACAACAAATCAGAAATTTGCTCTTGTATTTTATGTGTATCAGGTTTGGGAACGATAGAGAGTGATGCATTAATTCTTCCCGTCATTCCGATGTTGTTGTATCCGTAAATACGAAGAACCTCTTCAATGACGTCAACCTCACGTTTTACATCAGCCCGATAAGGAGGGATCGATAATTTGAGCCCCTCTGTGTGCTCCGATAGAATATCGATTTCTAAATTTTCTAAAATATTTTTAATTGCTGTCCGATCGATACGTTGACCGACCAACTGATCACATGTAGCGAAGGAGAAGTCGACCTTGAAATGTTCAATCGGCTTCGGATAAATATCTGCAATCTCTGAGCTCACTTCGCCTCCAGCAACCTCTTGTATTAAAAGAGCTGCGCGCTTCAATGCCCAAATGACCGTATTCGGATTGACGGTTCTTTCAAATCGAAAGGATGCGTCGGTATTTAAACCATGGCGCTTGGCTGTTTTACGTACAGAAACAGGATTGAAATAAGCCGCCTCTAAAAAAATAGAATTCGTTTGTTTCGTAACACCGGAATCGATACCTCCAAAGACTCCGGCAATACACATCGGCTCTTCAGCATTACAGATCATTAAGTCTTCAGCACCGAGTTTTCGCTCTTGGTCATCAAGCGTTGTAAACTTGGTGTCTTTTGGTAATTTCTTTACAACAACTGTGTTTCCTTTAATCTTATCTGCATCAAAAGCATGTAGCGGATTTCCGGTTTCGTGCAGGACGTAATTGGTTACATCTACAATGTTGTTCACAGGAGTCAAACCCAATGCTTTTAGCTTCGTACTCAACCACTCTGGCGATTCCTTCACCTCCAGCCCTGTTAGGGTAAGACCGGCATATCGTGGGCATGCATCTTGCTCTTCTACATCCACTTGCAACGACAAGTTGGTGTGCGCTACTTTGAAGGCTTCTACAGAGGGCTTTATCAATTCCAAGGTTTGCCCTTGAGCCGCTAACCCTGCTTTTAAATCAAGTGCAACTCCCAAATGCCCCATAGCATCGGAACGGTTTGGCGTCAGACCTATTTCAAAAACGGTATCTACTTCTATTTTAAAATAGTCGCTCGCGAGAGTTCCTGCTTGAAGTTTAGCATCCAAAACCATAATTCCATCGTGGGCACCGCCCAAACCGATTTCATCGGAACCACAAATCATTCCATGAGAAGCCTCACCTCTAATTTTACCCTTTTTGATCTTAAAAGCTTCGCCTTTATCATCATATAAAACGGTCCCTACAGTGGCAACCACCACTTTTTGACCCGCAGCTACATTGGGAGCGCCGCAAACAACGTCTATAACTTCCGAACCAACGTCAACCGTTGTTTTTCGCAATCGGTCAGCGTTAGGGTGTTGATCGCAGGTAAGTACCTCTCCAACAAGTAAGCCTTTCAGACCTCCTTTCACACTTTCAATCTCGTGGATGCCTTCAACTTCAAGACCGGTATCTGTTAAAACTTTAGCACAATCTTCGGCGCTCAAGTCTACATTCAAATAATTTTTGATCCAGTTATATGATACTTTCATAACAATTCGGGGTTTGCGAATGAACAAAAATACGTAATGTGCATCAATTAGAATCTGTAGAGCAAAAAAAAAAGCCCCATTGATGGGCCCTTTTTAGTAATGTAATTTATCAGCGCGTGATGAATAGCTTTTTTTGCAACCTAGCGCCCCCAATCGTCAACACACAAAAATACAACCCTGGCTTGAAGTGTGTTAAATTTAAGGCCGTAGCATTTGTTATCTGACGGGCATGAACTTGGTTTCCCAAAACATCATAAAGTGTGAATTCTGCAAACTCAGCGCCTTCAAAATTAACGATTAAGTCATTAGATGCAGGATTCGGATGTACCGAAAATGTGCTATGACTAACAGTTTCTGCACCTAAATAATCAGAAGAAGAGGTGTAAAGCACGTCAACACAGACGGATTGATTGGGTTTGTTTAAGAGGTTAAAACAATAGTTGATAACGACGGTAGAATCCGCTGGCATTGACAAAATGTGTCCGGAAAAATTATCTACCGTTCGATTCGCTGGAACCAGCATTGTTGAAGTCATACCATCAGATGGGTTGTGACAAGCGCTCCAGCACATGTAATTTCTTGTGGTCCCCGGGACTTGGTTTCGGTTGATGAAAATCTCCAAGTCCTGATCGGTTACATTTTCTACAAAAAGCTTAGAAATGCATTCCTCACCTGCGGATGCATGATAATAATCTTGTTGATGGATTTTAATGGATTGAGCCATCAAGCCAAATTCCATGATAAAGCAGAACAGCAGTACGTAATTTCTCATCATTTATTTATTTAGTTGCGCGTCGAAGGAAACAAGTAAACTTATTTGAAGACCTCCAGCTTTTCAGAAAATTGTTGCGTCCCCATTTTCACATTCACAAAATACATCCCCGGTTCAAATCCTTCAATAGGTATTTGAACTTGATGCCTCCCCATGCTCATTTTCACCGTCTGTGCGTACATACTTTGTCCCAGATTGTTAAAAACGTTCACACGAACTTCTCCCGGAGTTGTTACATTCAAGACGGTCGTAGCAGACTGCGATGCAGGATTTGGGTACAAATGGAATGGTTGCGATTCATCACCCTGATCAACAGCCAATCTTGCATTGCATAATGAGGCTGCATCGATCAACTCGTTGGGCCCCGACCAACCGAAAGAAACCCAAGAAACCTCGGAATAAGCAGGATTCTCTTGATTCGGACATACCATCACGAAGAAAGGGATGGCTTCGACACCACCAGCCGTTCGCTCAAAATGATCGTACATTGATTTCGTTTGATTTGAAAAGGCAAACTTAGGGTACTCTGCTCCCCAACCCAGGCTATTGATTACTTCATACCCATCTTGTGGTTCGGTTGTAACGCCAAACACTTGAAAATCGGAACGACCTCTTCCATATCGATCCCAAACTTCATTAATGTCGGGGGTCGACAATTGACAAGGGCCGCACCAAGAAGCAAAGAAATCCAGTAAAATTACTTTTCCTTCTCGCAGCTCATCATACAAATTGTGTGGATTTCCATAGGTATCTATCAAACGGACGTCTGGAATGGGTTCAGACACTTTTACGTTGTATGTGGCAATCTCTGAAACCGAAGCTCCTGTTGCGTCTAAAACTTCAACAAGCATTCTAAATTGTCCTAAACCTAAGCTTACTTCAAGACGGAATAAATCGTTCCTAAGAATGGCGTTCGAAATGACTTTGGAATGAGATACACCGTTGATTGTGTAGTTAAACGTACCTCCTGCGAACTCTGAACCGTAATTACCAATTTTAAATGAAATAGGTAGAACAGCATCTGGTGATGGTAGTGTTTTGTAGAAGTTAATTTCAGAACCGATATTCGAGGACAAATAGGCTCTTGAAGGAGCAACAATACTAACATCAATGGCTGGATTATCCACATCAGACACCACCACATCGTCAATATTCAAACCAAAGACAGGGGAGTCACTCTGATGTCTAAAAGCGATATAAATGGAGTTTTGCCCCTTGAAATCCGACAAATCAATTTGATAATGCGTGTACGTTGTTTCAGCCTTTACAGTAAACACTTCTTTGAGCTCTGCCGAAGACACCATCAATTCAGCTACTGTACCTCCATCACCCACAGGTGAAGAAGATGAAACATACACCGTAAGCTTTTCATCTGCGTTGCGTGCACCCGAGGCTTTTGCTTTCCAAAAAAGGTGCGGGCTATTACTCCCTGACAAATCTGCAGAGGAACAAACCAGCCAATTGTCTGCCCTGAGCGGCTGCATGCTAAACAGATTGTTTGATGTAGCCACCAATCCATCACCATCTTTGTAGTCGTGTAAAGCCCATGCAAAAGCATCTCCATCCGAATCGAAAAGTTCAGCGCCATTCGGGGCGTCAAAATTATGCTTGTACATGACTTGAGCATGCGTTAAGAAAAACGCAAATAAAAATAGGAAGGATAAAAAAAACTTTTTCATGAAATTTAGTTTTTGGGGGAGGTCGGAACTAAATTTGAGGAAAGAATTGCTTTTTTACTTTTACAAAGCTTGGGGTCTATAGACGAGATTTGGATCCAAAGCAACTTCATTTTTTCCGGAAGTCGTTGAGTTTGGCTTACGGTTGCATAAAGCGTTCCTCAAACAATTGTTTATTTCCGGGTGGGAATCAATTCTTAACAAAATTAATCTTGCAAGTTTTATACCAAACTACCTCCCGAAAGTAAACCGTAGCTTGATTCCGAAACTGTTGTTTGCCGTGTCGTATGAATTGGCTACTTCGTATTTTCGAACCATTCGATCGTAAAACACTTGAAGGTTGATGCGCTCACTCATGACGTAATCAGCTGAGGTCTTGAAAGAAATGTCCGTACTTCCGCTCACAGACTGATGGGTGTTTTCTTCTAAACTACGAATGGCTGAGGCTGTTTTTCGAACCGAAACATCTAGGTTTACATCTAAATTGGATGAATAGGTTTTCTTTCCGTTTGCCGACGGTAAGCTGAGCTCAAAATCACTTACTCTGTATCCGACACCAAGCGTTAAGGTCCTGCCCACCTGTTCTTGTATTTGATTGTTGTTTAAGCTCAACGATACTTGACGGTCTTTACTGATTTCAAATCGTGTGGTCAAGCTATTGTTCATCGTTACATCAACTTTTATGAGCGGATTAAACTGCTCGCTGATGTTTACGGTTTGAATCTGATATTTGGTGAGGTAATTTCCGTTGACGTCAAAATTTTCAGGATGAGTCTCCGTAGTTCCTCTATTTGGCTCAGCCAATGCCGTGTAAAATAAATTCGTTTGATAAGAACTTAACGAATAGGTAGAGGAATAACCGTGTGACAATGATACGGTCTTAAATCGCTTCTTGACCCATGGAATGTCTGTTAGCCCACTATACTTGATCTTCCAGTTGGGCATCGGGATTTTCGGAAACTTATCTCGGCTTTGAGAAGAAACTCCGGAGCCCGAGTAGGCCGCAAGGAAGGCCGGAATTAACACGTCTTGCGAGTTAGGACCCAGTCCCGTCGGATAGTCCTGGGATGGACTGTATTCAACCCCCATATCTTCTGCAACCAACTTTGCCATATCAGAGCGCATGTCCCTCAATTCATCAAAAGTTTTCGACGAATTCATGCGCATGGGTCTAAAAGCTGTTCCTATAGCTAAAAAGGACATGGTAAAACTTCCCGATTCGTTTTTATTCAAAGACTCAAAAATAGGTTCGTCAAAAGTACCGGTGTTTTTATAAATCTCAGACTCGTTCCGAGTATGACTTCGCTGCGCTGTTAGCTGAATTCTCATTTTTTTGATCGGCTCTACCGTTGAACGTATGTTCAATCGCGAGGTATATTGCTGCGTGAGTTGCTGATTCAAAAGCGTGTCTGCCGTAATCCAACCTTTCAATGCAAAATTGGATATATCCGAAGAGTTTGGCTGCTCACCAATTAGGAAACCTATCCCAGGAGCAGACCTTGGATTGAAATTTTCCGCCATTCCTAAAAACCCAGTGGAAGGCATAAAGCCGGGGATCATGGTTCCATTGGTTTCATCGTAAGTCAGGTTTACATTTTTAACGGACAAAAGAACTTGAGCCGTCCTACCAAGGAGGTTAAAACGCCATTTTTCTTTCGTTTCTTCGTCCGCAAGCTCATCCTCTGAATCATTTGACTTTGGCTTAGCATCTTTACGTTTGTCAGCGCCACGTCGCTTGGACGTATCTTTCCCTAAGTTTTTGAAATAAGGAACCTTGTTGTACAAACTGCTCATTTTAAACTGAGCATTGATTCTTTTCTTGTTGGTGTTTTGAATGATGTTACCCAAATTTATGGAATCCGTAACCATGGCTCTGGATCCTGCATCCCAATCGTAAGTAGCATTGTAATTTAACGTTACATTGATCCAATCGGTGAGCGGTATTTTGTTGATGGGCACCGTATACCGCAAGTCGAACTGATGGTGGTACGTCGTTGTTCTTCCGAAAGTAAGAATACTGTCTCGCAGAGCTTCTCGTTTGGACTTGCTGTCTATTCGGCCATCAGGTTCATCAACGATAGCCCTCCTGTTGGCTGAGAAATTTAATTTTAAGCTTCTGGTAAAGTCATGTTTTATATTGTAGTTCTGAGTCATTTGAAACAACTTACTGAACAAGGTGTCTGGCTCCACCATTTGTATGGGCATGGTTGTATTCAAACTTGCGATGTTCCTCATTTTCGTTTCGGCATAAGACTTGTTAAAGTCGGCTCGGGCAGAAATGGTTTTTGGAAGCAAATAAAAGTTGAAGTCTTTGATTAACCTCAGGTACTTCGACTTTCTTAAGAATTTAATTTTATTGAAAGGCTTGTAATTTTTTGGGTTGTTCGTGTAATTGTAGCCCAGACCTCCATTGTGCTCTTTCTTTGTACTAAATTCTGTGTTGATGTTGCGATTGAAAATCTCGTTGAATGAATAACTCAAGCTTATGTTTTCAATGTCGTAGATCTTTTTCTTAGAGGATTTTTCGCGTTTGGACGATTTCGCCTGTTTTCCGCCACCAGAACTTCGCTCTTTACGAACATTAGTCAGGTTTAGGGAACGTCGCATGGTGTAATTCTCAACAACATTTCTCAAAGTATCTCGCGCCCCTTCACTCATTCGATCGTCAGAAAGCGTTGCTTTCAATTCGACGTCTGGATCTAATGGATTAAATTGAGGACTCAGAACCGTCTCAGACACACCAAAAAATACAGGTATTTTTACATTGGCATCCTCCGAGAAAAGTTTCCCCAACTCTACGTTCGATGTAAAGTTATACTGACGTGTTTCATCTTTATTTCGCTCCGTCACCCCTTGCTCCAAACTACCAAAGCCTATCGTACTTATGTTCCCAGCCAATGTTATGCTTCCTAAATCGGCCAAACGTGTTTTAAGTTGTGCTTTTGCAGCATAACCTCCCCGTTCGTCAAAGTCGGTTAAACGAAGTTCGTTGATCCAAACTTCCACAGACTTTGGAAGTTCGTCATCTGTCGACAAAATATCTGATTCTGGATTTCGAATTCCCAACATGATTGTTCGAACATTTCCTAAGTTGGGATTTCCAACAATCTGTATTTGCCTTTTACCACCATCAATGGGATAAGAATAAGGTTTTGAAAAACTCACATCCACATTTCCTTCTCTGATTTCTGCATTTCGATCGAGCTTTGCCTTACGCAAAAGGTCAAAGTCAATTTCAATCTCATTTTCTTTTGGCCAAATCTCAGAACGAGCAGACGCACCCCAAGGGGTTACTTTCAGAGGGATTTCGTATTCGTAATAATTGGAATTGTAATCGGACCCTACCCGAATAAACATATTCAAGTCATCATCAGCAAGCACTTCCATAGCCATTTCCTCTGCGTGAACAAAGAGCTTCATTTTGTTGTAGGACCTCATGTCCATGGTCACGTTCTTGTATGCTCCTCGGGCATCTCCATCTGCAAGTTCCTTGATTTTAAAACTAATGGACTGCTCGTTTTGCTGCTGCGTGGTGGTAGAGCCTAAAATCCGCTCTCGCTCAATACCCGGTGGCAACACATAGTTCACGGGGTCACGTCTTCCGTTTTCTTCTAGATTCACTACCGATATGTCAAAGGTGGTTGTCGCATCAACCGACTGGGTATTTTCTTCACCTTCCTTGAGGCCATACAAATACTTTCGCCATTCTCCACGCACCAAGTCTAGGGTTGCAAAACGAAGGACTGTATTCGACTCAAAACCGGTCATGAACATTCGCATAAATCGGATGGACTTGAAATCGGGAATGCTTCCTATTCTTTTATCAAATGACCGAATTGGAACTTTAAACTGAATCCATCGCGTATCGCTATTTGGACCGGTATTGTCGATGATGGAAGTGATGTAATTGTTACCTACTTTCCCCAAATCTTCTGGGCGTATGCTGATCTTGTATTGGAAATATGATTCGGTTTCACTGAGTGTAAAATCACTGTTTATATCCTCTACATCGGGAAGTTGCGTGTAGGGTTGCTTCAAATCGTTATCATTCGGAATGAGTGAATTCCCCTCCAAACCATTATATCGCTTGTATCGCTCAAGAATGCTTTTTTCTTCAGCATTGTAATCTTCTCCGTAATAGTAATGGTAATTATCCGCTGCTGGATCTTCGTTTGCCTTGATGTATGCTTCAGAATTGAGCGTATGCAACGATTGTATTTTTTCTAAATAGGTTTTGGTTTGCTTCCCTTCTACAGATATGAATTCTCGCTCCATCTGATCGTCCATACCATCCAATCCCACATCTTGAAGATTACGCGCAGCTTGCCCACTATTAAAGGCATTCACAAGAGCTTGCACCGACGGCACACGCCCCCAAGCCGTCGTATCTACATCGCGCTCATCGCCGTCAATGGGCAATCCATTTTCATAACTTTTTCGAGAATCCTTAAGGATGTCTTCCGAAACATTACCCAGGTTGATGTAGAAGTCTCCACCTGAGGAACTGGAATTCTCAAGAAAAGGATCCATCATCCAAAATTCTAAAAACTCAATATTTGCGGTCTCAAAATCATTGGTTTGCAACTTTCGGACAACGCCTCCCCAGCGAGATTCAGGCACCTTGAGTGCTCCGGAAGAACTGATCCCAAAAGAAATTCCTGACTCACCATCAACATCAAAGTTGTAGGGTCCCCTTTCTTCCGGGTAAAAAGCCAGGTCAAAAGTACGCAGACGCAAAGGTTGCCCATGCGGGATGTCTTTGTCTGGAAATATCTCGTTGATAGAAATCTCGCGCGCGTAGGGTGCTTCTCGATCTTCATCTGTGATGTGTCGTGGAGAGTATGAAGTTTTTCGCTGTAAATCAGAGTTGATGGTATACCAAGACAACAAAGCTCTGTTGTACCCGTAACTGAGGTCGTTTGAAGCTTTTGATTCCGGAAATAAGTCTTCGTCTTGTGGCGTACTTGCTAAATTCCATGATTGTGAGGCACGAAGATCAATCGGAGATTGACTGTTTTCAAAATCATCAATATATGCCGTACCCGTTTCATCAATGTTGATGGACTTGGGGTGTCCGGGAATAAATTGTGCGAACTCTCCTGTAATCAGGAACGATGATTTCGCTTTGGTTTCAATAAGCGGTAATTTATCTACCAAACGCGTTAATACAGGGGCTTCTGTTTTGTAGGACCCATTTATTCCCCAGATGGTATTGGAGATAGGCTCATCACCCATGTTAATCTTAGGAGATTGACTGTTTTCGGATAAATTTAACAGGGTAGCCCCCATGATGAAATCATTGTTAAACTTATAATCTGCGTGCAGCCCCAAATAACGCTTAGTCATCCAGGAATAGGCGGAGTTGCTTTCTAGTTTTACGTTAATCTGCTGCCCGGAACTTAAGATTCCTTCGTCAATAATTTTCACTCGACCCAAATTGTAATCTACCGTATAATGTACATTTTCTTCAAGCGGGGCACCTCCCATACTTACAGACACAGAACCCTGAGGGACATCCATCGCATTCAAAGGAATGTCGGATCCTGAAGAGGATTTGTACTGTCCTTTGATGATGAATTTATTCAATTCTGCAACTTGTGAAGCTGCCGTTTTGGTAGAATCGTATAAGGCATCAAAAGCATAGCGGTCGGCTAAGGCAGAGCTCAGCCCCATTTCAGCAAACTTACTTCGTAAGTGGGCTCCAAAAGGCTCTGTGGATGGAAGATAAACACGCCCATTCGAAGTTTTAATGGTGAGGTTGGGGATGAAGTCAAAAACTCCATCTGGGCCCGGATCGTTATTTTGATTTAAATTGTCGAGGTTCATCAACTGAATCAAGAGCGAGCTACTCAAGCCTTCTTCTGGAATAAAGGGAAGCGGGGTTCCGGACTCGTCGTCCTGATACTGAATTTGAAGATTAAAATCTTCTTTATTGACCTGATACGCTCCCAGCGCGTATACGTTTTTCATGGATAAATTCCACAGAGGGAGCTCGACATCAACCGAGGTACTCTTCAATAGTTTTAGCACCAAAGCATCGGGCGAAGCAAGGTCGGTAGACAGCTCACCCACCTGATAAGGAACTCCATTGTAGGTGTATTGAAAGGCTACAGCTAAAATTTCATCTGAGTTTAAAGCTTGGTTTAAGGAGATGAAACCCAATTGAGGGTCAAAACTGTATTCCGAACGGGTTAATTTTTTGGCATTTTCTATTTTTTCGTAGTCAACAGACTGTTCGTATCCGGTTCCATTTAAAGAAGACGTAATTCGGCTGACGTTACGAATGTCTTGAAAATCGTTCACTAAAACTTGAGGGTCCAAACTGTTGTTTTTATTGTCTGGCGTGGGCACATTGATCGATCCGCCATACACATTGGATGTGTTGTAAACCTTGCTTACCTGCTCCCCCAGATCTTGAAAAGCTAAAACGTTACGCACATTTTGTGTCACTCCAGAACGGTTGGTTACCCACACCTCCACATTGGTGATGGATACGCTAGAACTTACAATGGGCATGTTTCGCAATGCCGCATCGTAAGTATCGTAAAAGTACTGCCCGAGGAAAAAGTGTTTATTGGCTTCGTAATCGTCGGCGTAAATTTCGAAGTTGGTGGTTTGCGCACCGCCATCTACGCTAATGGTACTGGTTTCAGATTTTTGCTCCGAAAATACCGTGGTAAAGGTCGCTTTCCCAAACTGGAATTGGGCTTTAACACCAAACAAACTCTGAGTTCCTGAAATCAAAGACCCACTCAGGGGCAAACTCACGTTACCCAACTCAATCTTTTTAATGATTTGATCTTCATCACCGGTATACTCGAGTTTCATTTGATTTTCAAAATCAAACTGACTCTTGGTGTCGTAATTGGTTCGCAAAGTCAACTTGGTCCCTATTTTCCCAATCACATTCATCTGAATGCTTTGGTCGAAATTGAAACTGGCGTTGCTTTGTTGGTTTTTCGTTAGGTTGGGGTTTTTGGTTTTATCTACGTTGCCAGAAAAGGTCAATTGGGCTGATCCTTGCGGACGGATGTCAATGGTATTTCCTCCAAAAACACGCCCCAGAGATTCTCCCATTTGAAACTTAGGCTTGGTTCCTGCCACGCCCTCATCCATAAGGCCAGATTGCGCTTTCTCCTTCCAGAACGATTGAATCTGTTGATTGAACATCCACTGTCGGTAATCAGACTCACTCATGAAACGAGGCCGGTCTTGAGACAAGCTTCCTATGGTTTTTTGAAAGGTGAAATCGCCTTTGTCGACACGGTAATTCACCGTTTCCCCAAAATTATCCGGGAGATTAAAGCCCATTTTCGAGTAAGGCAAAGGTTTTGTATCATCCTGAGCCTGTGCCATCATTGGGCACAAGAAAAAGACCATAAGGGTGGAAAAAACTTTTATCGCGACCTGACGAAACTTCACTTACAACTGCTTTAGGGCTTGTTTTACCAGTTCTTCGACACCGATCTGCGGATCTTTCTCGAGCAATTTATCAATCAGCTTGTGCACCGCCTTCATCGGGAAACCAAGAACTTCTAATGCAGATAACGCTTCTTCGCGGTTTCTATTGCCTGTTTTGACACTCATTTCAATATCGTCAAATGCCTTCAGCATTTTGTCTTTCAGGTCGAGTATAATTCGTTGCGCTGTCTTTGCCCCAATTCCTTTAACGCTCTTAATAAGGGCTACATCTTCATTGACGATGGCATCTCTTATTTCTTCAGGCAACATGGAAGATAAAATCACACGGGCCGTAGAAGCTCCTACTCCGGACACCGATATCAACAATCGGAATACTTTTCGTTCCAGTTCTTCATAGAACCCATACAGCGTATGCGAATCCTCTTTGATGGCCAGATGCGAAAATAGTTTGCAAAATTCGGAATCACCTAATTTGGAATAGGTATGGAGAGATATGTGAAGCAAGTAACCCACACCGTTGCAATCGATCACTGCATAAGCCGGGTTTAACTCTACTAATTTTCCTTGAACGTGGGTGATCATTTCAATACTATTTATTTCTGTAAACCTCGCTTAAAAGAGAAGCGGTGTCATTTTTTTTCGTGAATTCCAAGCAACTTAAACAACTTGGGTGAACCTTATCGTTAGTGCAAGTTTAATGCAACACAAACATACAAAACGAAAGTTGCAGAAGGAAAGTTAATGCGCGAAAAATGAACTTATAAGGAGAGCGCTGCAAATCATCAAATTCAGACCCTAAGAAAAGTATTACGTCTGAACATTCACAGGGTGAAAACAAAAAATAAAAAGCCACTTTAAGAAGTGGCTTTTTATTTTTCAAATTCGGCCGCTTCGCGGCTTGTATTGAATAGGTAAAGGGGTAAATAGTTAAAAAGCGCGAATAACACGAACCCCGTAGGTATAGCCCTTACTGCTGGTGAAAGTGGGACCATTATTGAAATAGACGCCCCACGCGCTGTAACTACTGAGCTCCGAGGAAGACCAATACCAACTACTACTGAAACCTCCTATATTGCCCTCTGGGCCGCCCTTTCCTATAGTATTGTACATTTCTATAAGTTCATTTATTGAGGGGATGTACCAGTCTGTATAGCTTTCTATGGTAGCGTTTAAAGCATTAAATGCAGCCGAATTTGCATCTGGGCAACCTTCAACTATATCTAAGGTGTTCTGATAACCTGTACCTATGGCTTGTCCATCTGCGCCTGATATACTCGTTCCATGACAACCCCACTCAAAAGAGCCTAAATCCTCCAGGGCCGCAACCAAACCGTGCTCACCGGTTTCGTCTACATAGAACACCATTCCTCCATGGGCTAAATCACCCACTTGGTATGTTATTTCATTACCCTCGCAATCGTATCCCTCCTGCGCTGCAGGTTTGCCACAACCACAACCTAAATCTTCTGCCGTTCCATTGGGTACACCTGCACAATCCAAACAGGTTGTGTTGTCTCCGTTTACGACTCCGCACTCATCCAAGCAAGTTTCATAGTCACAAGAATCATCATCAAACTCTGCTTCTGAGTTGTAATTACAAGCTGTTTCATCCATGCACCCTGAAACCTCATCGTCGTCACATAGGCCATCATTGTCGAGGTCGGATGCACACCAGCCTTCATAACTCGCATGAACTGCTGCCTCAGCGGCATCAACATCGGCTTGAGATACTCCATCATCTGGGGTCACAGAGGCAACCCCTTGTGCGTAAGCCGCATCAACATCAACTTGTCCTATAGGCTCGCAAAACTTAAAGCCGACCAACCTTTCTTTCAACTTAATTTGATAACCTTCTGTGTGTTTTAAATTTCCAAGGGCATTGAAATTATATTCAGGCAGATAAGACAGTCCCATCTCGTCTTTGACAATTATAATTTTTTCAGCGTAACCGTCAAAAGCATCTTTCACATCTTTCGGCTCTATACAGGTGAATCCAAACATGCTCCAGCCTGCAGGAAGGTCGAGGGTCTCGCAAGAACCGTCATCGGTATTGGCATTAGAATCGAAGTTGTATGCCGCAGCATCCGTACAACCTTTTACGATGGTTTCACAGATTCGGTCAGATGTTGTTGTTGCGGCCACCAATTCGTATTCGTCAGCTGAGCATTCGCTTAAAGCCGAACAAGCTCGGTCCGAGGTTGCAGTTGGTGCCATACTCTCGTATTCGCCGGCTGTACAATCACTTAATGCTGAACATTCTAT